>ENA-OQDF01000219-OQDF01000219.1-human-gut-metagenome-genome-assembly--contig:-NODE-219-length-22594-cov-2.014733_pt1 | contig 22594 bp, 48 predicted proteins | sample MGYA00242769_ERZ504597 | MGnify/ENA primary metagenome ERZ504597 (study PRJEB26092, sample SAMD00036305) | human gut metagenome | host: Homo sapiens | study: EMG produced TPA metagenomics assembly of...
CATGAATTCATTTATTTCATCATCTTATTTTATTCATTCGAAGGATAAATAGATTCGTGTAAACTTTAATAATATAAACTTCTGAAAATGATAAAACGATCCATAAAATAATAAACATTCCATTCTTTAAAAATCACTTTCTAAAAAAGGAAAAAGACCTACAATACTATAATAAATATCTTTTGCATCTGTAAAAGTATTTAAACCTAATAAAGAATTTAATAAAAATAAAACAATATAATTCTTCAACATACTATAAACTCTTAAAATCCATTTACCATCAATCTTCTTTTTATACAATAAATATATAAAATACCTAATGGTAAAGTAAAAAAAGAATACAAAGTAAAAAATAGTTCACCTGTTAAAAATAAAATAAACGTACTTGTAAACAAGACAAGAACAGCCATCTTTCATTAAACTTAAACGTATAATAAGCTAAGGCAACTGTCATTAGATAAATAAAAATAATATCAAACATCGTCCCTGTATAAACATTTACAACTGATAACACTCCAAAAAGAGCTGCCATAAATGCTCCTGTTACAATTTGTTTTGTCTTTTCTCTATTCATTTCATCACCGTGATTATCATACAACTTATCGCTTATCTGTCACTTATATAAAGAAAAAGAGATTCCTTAGAATCTCTAGTCGTGAACTACTCCGACTTACACTTCGTTTAGAAGTCGGAGCTTCTTGCTTCAACCACTACAGCCTCTAATGACAATACATTATAGGTCTTACACAGTGTCCACAAGCGTATAAGTTTGGCTCATCCCAAGCCTACTTTTATAATTTATCTATAAGGACTGAAGAATCCTCAATCCTTCTGTAAGTATATTGATTGCTGCATTATGGTCTCTGTCTCCAGTATAGCCACAATCACATGTATAAACTCGGTCTTTTAGGTCGAATTTTTTTACACTTCCACAGCAATGACAGATTTGGCTAGAAGGATACCACTTGTCAACTTTTACAAAATATTTACCTCTTTCTTTAAGCTTGTACTCAAGCATATTAAGAAACATTCCATAACTGTTGTCAAAGGTCGCTTTTCCATTGCCAAAACCTTTATTTCCAATAGCTTTCATATCTAAGTCTTCGACACATACGATATCATACTGATTGGCTATCTCTGTAGATTTCTTATGAAGACTGTCGAGACGTTGATTCGCTATTTTTCTATAGATTCTGTTTACTTTTCTCATTTGTTTAAAATAGTTGCTTGATTTTGTTTCATTCTTTTTAGAACCTGCTTTTCGTGAAAGTCTTCTTTGTTGTTTAGCAAGCTTCTTATGACTTCTCGATAGTACTTATGAACTCCCGCTTTATTCCCATTACTGTCCATATAAAGTCCATCAGATTTATAGTCAAGTCCAATAGCATTTGTACTCGATTTGGAAACAGATGGAATGTCTTCCTGTTCATATTCAAAAAGAACGGACGCAAAATAGTTACCGACACCATCTTGAGAGACAGTAACAGATTTAAGCTTCCAATCATCTTTAGGCAACTTATGAATAACAGCTTTGACCATTCCAACTTTAGGAAGCTTTATGACATTTTTACCAATAAGAATATTGTTGTTTGTAAATTTGTTGTATACGACTTTTTAGATTTTCTTTTGCTTTTGAATTTAGGAAAATGATTTTGTTTTTTAAAAAATCTGTCATAGGCGTCTGCTAAATGAAAAACGGCATTTGAAACAGCAAATTTATCTATTTCTTTGAGAAAATCATAATCTTTTTTTAATGTACGAGTAGCGAACTCATTTGATTTAAGCTTAGAAAGATGGGATTCTCCATCTTTGTATCTTTGTTTTTGTAAGGCAAGTAATTGGTTATAGACAAAACGACAGCAACCAAAAGTTTTTGCAAACATGACTTTTTGTTCATCATTTGGATAGAGTCTATATTTAATTGCCTTGTTACTTTTGTTTGCTTTTGACATATATTTTACCTTCCTTGCGTTTGAATATATTCCTTAATAATATCTACGGTCACCCCACCTGTAGATATCAAACAATAGCTTTGTGACCAGAACATATCCTTCCATAAATGTTTCTTGATTTCTGGATATTCTTTTTTATAAGTCTACTGCTTGCTGATTTATAAGCATTGATAAATTTAGAAATCTCACTATTAGGCTGTCCTCTGAACAGTACATGAACATGGTCTTTATCGTGATTCCATTCTTCCAACGAAATATTATAATTAAGGCATATGTTTTTAAATATCTCTTTAAGCCGTAATGAGATCGCATCATCAATAACATTATTCCTGTATTTGACACACATAATTAAATGATAATTAAGCATGAACACTGAATGATTATTAGTATCAAGTTCCATAGCAATATCCTTTCTAAAATTAAGTACGACTGAACGTCTTTTATACTTATAATATATCACAGCTGCACGTCTAAAACAACATCTCTTATAAAACTATAAAAGGAGCTAGACCCCTCCCTACGCTTCGCTTAGAGGAAGGGGATTGCGCTCCTATTTTTGTTCAAATAAACAAGCTCCATTTGTTTCAATAACATGTTTATACCAATCAAATGATTTCTTCTTATATCTTTTATAAGTACCATTACCTAAATCATCTGCATCTACATAAATAAATCCATAACGTTTAGACATTTGTTTTGTACTTTCAGATACTAAATCAATACATCCCCAAGATGTATAACCCATTAAATCAACACCATCTTCATAGATTGCATTATACATTTCTCTAAAGTGAGCATCAAAATAATCGATACGATATTGATCATCTACTTTACCATCAACAAGTTCATCTTTAGCTCCTAAACCATTTTCTACAATAAACAATGGTTTTCTATAACGATCATATAAATCTACCAAAGAAACTCTTAAACCGATTGGATCAATTTGCCATCCCCAATCAGAACTCGGAATATAAGGGTTTTTAATCGCAATATTAGTATTAGCAGCTGTTTTCTTTAATCCAGCATCATCTTTTGCAACACAGCTTGATGAATAATAACTAAATGAAACAAAATCAACTGGATATTTTTCATGATTTCTAAATCATGTTCTTCCATTTTAATATTTAAACCTTCATTTTTAAATTTAGTTAATAAATAAGCAGGATATTCTCCAAAGACTTGAGTATCGCTATAACAATACGTACTTCTCATATCTTGTTGTGCTTGTAAAACATCTTCTGGTTTACAAGTATATGGATAATAAGTTAATTTTGTAAGCATACATCCTACTTTACAGTCTGGATTTTTTTCATGCGCAATTTTTGTTGCAAGAGCACTTGCGACAATTGATGATGCATTGCTTGGAAAATAACTTCTGGAAGTTTTTACCTTCAAAACGATCTCTTACAAGTCCTCCTGTTGTATAAGGATGTCTAATCATTGAATCAACTTCATTAAAAGTTAGCCAATATTTGACTTTATCTTTATAACGATCAGTAATAACATCTACATATTTAACAAACATATCAATAACTTCTCGATCATACCAACCATTATAATTTAATACTAAGTTGATTGGTGGTTCATAATGTGACATTGTAACAAGTGGTTCGATACCATATTTGTGACATTCATCAAAAATATCATCATAGAATTTTAAACCTTCTTCATTTGGTTCTTTGTCATCTCCATTTGGGAAAATACGTGACCAAGCAATAGAAAGTCTAAATACTTTAAATCCCATTTCAGCAAATAATTTAATATCTTCTTTATAATGATGATACCCATCTGAACCATGTCTTTTTGGATAAAGACTTGTATCATCACTTTTCATAGCTTCTAAAATTTCTTTTGTAGAAATTTCATTTTGTTTAGCATAATCTTGAACATCTACATCTAAATGATGACGGGCACAGTCTGAAACAGAAACTCCTTTTCCTCCTTCATTCCATCCACCTTCATATTGGTTAGCAGCAACAGCGCCACCCCATAAAAATCCTTCTGGAAATTTTTTTATCATTTTAATATCCTCCGCTTTTCTCTAAAACCATCTTAACACCTTATATAAAAAGTATGATTATTTCATTTAATGAAAATAATCATACTTACTCGTTAATCATGTATTTTTTTAGCTAAACACATTTCCACAAATTCAACATCAAAATGTTTAGCTCTTGATCCTGAATAACCCATATCTAATGATGAGATTTGTTTCATTTCTTCTTCATTTAATTCAAAATTCAAAAACATCTATATTTTCTTTAATTCTTTCTACATGTGTTGATTTTGGTATAACAACGACTCCTCTTTGGATATTCCATCTAAGCATTACTTGTCCTACTGATTTATTATATTTAGTTGCAATTCTTTTTAACATTTCATCTTCAAATGGATTATATATTCCTCCACCTAGTGGTGCCCATGCTTCAGGAACAACATTATAATATTTCATTGTTTCTAGAGCTTTTTCTTGTGTGTAATATGGATGAAGTTCTACTTGATTGACCATTGGTTTAATTTCTACTGTATGGACAAAGTTAACAAGAATATGTGCATAAAAGTTTGAAACACCAATTGCTTTTAACTTACCTTCTTTATACGCATCTTCCATGGCCCTCCAGGCACTAAAATAATCTCCCATCGCTTAATGTAACAAATATAAATCTAAATAACCTAAACCACTTTTTTCAATAGAAGCATCAATTGCTTGTTTAGCCATTTCATAATTTTGCATATCTTGAACCCACATTTTAGAAGTAATAAATAAATCTTCTCTTGTGCAAATTCCTTCAGCAATTGCTCTTTTAACACCTGCACCTACAGCATCTTCATTGGTATAAGAGGCAGCCGTATCAATACGAACATCTCTCTTTAATTGCTTGATATACTGATTCTTCACATTCTTTTTTATCTGGTACTCTAAAGACACCAAATCCAATTGTAGGAATTTTTAATCCGTTATTTAATGTTTGATATTCCATAATATGACCTCTTTTCTTACTTATATTTTGAAATAAAGAAGTCTAAATGTACAATATCAATTTTGCAATCTACTATAACTTTTTTGCATAGAAAAAACTTGGTTTTTAACCAAGTTTAGCTTTCTTCAATAACACCCATTAATTCTAATAATCTATTTAAATCATCTGTGTCAGAGTATTTAATTGTAATAGACTTATCATCAACTTTGATTCTTGTACGATATTTTTTTCTAAGTAATCCTTCAACATATTGATATTCTTTAGGTTTTTCAACCTTAGGTTTATTTTTTCTGGCTTCTTGAAGTTCAAAACCTTTTACAATATTTTCAACATCTCTAACAGATAACTTTTCATCAATAACTCTTTTAGCAATCTTTAATGCTCTTTCTTTATCCAATGTAATTAAAGCTCTTGCATGTCCCATTGATAAAGAACCATCTAATACATATTCTTGAATCTTTTCAGGTAAATTCAATAATCTAAGTGTATTTGCTATATGAGTTCTTGACTTACCAATACGTTTAGCTAATTCATTTTGTGTAAGTTTAAGTTTTTCCATCATCGTTTGATAAGCTTGTGCTTCTTCAATAGCATTTAAATCTTCTCTTTGAATATTTTCTAATAAAGCAATTTCCATCATTGTTGATCACTAAAATCAACAATAATTGCTGGAACTTCTTCTAAATGTGCCATTCTAGCTGCACGACATCTTCTTTCACCAGCAACAATTTCATATCCTTGAACAGATTTCTTTAAAATAACTGGTTGGAAAATACCATGTTCTTGAATTGATAAAGCAAGTTCATTTAAAGCTTGTTCATCAAATACTTTTCTTGGTTGATAAGGATTAGGTCTAATTTCATCTAATTTGATTTTTCTTGACTACTTTCAGGTGTATTATGTTCAATATCATCAATTAATGATGTAATATCTCCACCAAAAATAGCATCTAATCCTTTATTTAATTTTTTCTTTTTCTCAGCCATTTCTACTCAACACTTCCTTTGCAAGTTCTTTATAAGCTTGAGCCCCAACAGAAGATCCATCATAATCAAAAATACAGATTCCTGCACTTGGTGCTTCAGATAATTTAATATTTCTTGGAATAACAGTTTTATAAACTTTTTCTTTAAAATACTTCTTACTTCTTGAGAAACTTCCAATCCTAAATTTGTACGTTGATCTAACATTGTTAATAATAAACCTTCAATAGAAAGTTTTTTATTAAAATGATTTTGTGTTAATTTAATTGTATTTAACAATTGTGTTAAACCTTCAAGTGCATAGTATTCACATTGTACTGGGATAAGTACTGTATCACATGAAGTTAATGCATTTGTATTTAATAAACCAAGGGCTGGTGGACAATCAATAAAAACAAAGTCATAATAATCTTTAATTTTATCTAATGATTGTTTTAAACGCACTTCTCTTCCTTGTTTTACATGTGCTAATTCTAAATCTATCCCCGCTAAATCTATTTCTCCTGGTGCAACATCTAGATTTTCAATATAAGAATGTTGAATTACTTTTTCTAAACCAACTTCTCCTGTTAAAACATGATACGTTGATAATTCAATATAATCTCTATCGATACCAATACCTTGTGTTGCATTTGCTTGAGGATCCATATCTATAAGTAACACTTTATAATTCATCTTCGCAAGTGCAGCTGATAAATTAACGCTTGTCGTTGTTTTACCAACGCCACCCTTTTGATTTGTAATTGCTATAACCTTCGACATCTTTACACCCCTTTATGTCCTATCGTTTGTCCTAGTAATACTCTTGTTTCAATGTTCTCACTAGAATTATTTATAATATCATCATCTATTTGACAGTATCTTTTTTCAAAATCAATACAACTGTTGATCCACCAAATTCAAAATAACCTTTTTCTTCTCCTTTAGTAGCAATACTATGTTTATAATTGACAATTTTACCAACCATCATTGCTCCTACTTCCATTTGAATCATTCTACCAAAGTTATTTGAATCAATCACAGTGTACTCTCTACTATTCATTTTGTATATAGGATAATAATCATTTGCGATAGGATTAACAGTATGAAAAATACCTTTGATTTTCTTATGGGAAACAATTTGACCATCATCTACATAACTATAACGATGATAATCATCAACAGCTAAACGAAATACAAGACATATTCCACCATCATATTCTTTAGCTAATGTTTCATCTTGTAATAAATCTTTTAATTGGTATTTTGTATCCTTGATTTCTAAAATCGTATCATCATTTATTGGATAATAAGTAAGTTTACTATCAGCAGGTGCCATCAATACATCTTTAGAGTCGTCAAATGGTCTTTGACCATCCTTTATTCTTCTTGTAAAGAAATCGTTATAACTTTTATATTTCTTTTCTTCATATTGACTCATATCAATATCATTATTTTTAATAAACGAAGAAATACTTGTCTTTGAAAATGGTGAAGACATATATAAACCACCTAAGTGCGTAACAAATGGTGATACTAAGATTTTTAAAGCACATCTACCAGCAGATGTGCTATATAATTTTTTAATAATTTATTTTGACCCTCTAATTCTTTAACGATATGTCCTTGACGATCTTTAATCATGAAAAACAAAGAATTTGCACAAGTTCTACAACAACTAGAACACCAAGTGCAATAAGTCCTTTCCCTTTTAATTTTGGCACTTTAAAATCAACAACAAATAAAATACCTGTAATTAACATTAAAGTTCCATATAAGTAATCTAAACCAAAAATAACATATCTTAAAGCAAATGCAAAAGGTAAAATAAAGGCTGAAGTTGTAACTGGTAAACCTTGATAATACTTCTTTTTTCTGTTGTTTGTTGCTGTCTTGTTTCTTCAGTAACATTAAAATAAGCTAAACGAATAACTGCTGCTAATACATAAAGTATTTCAATAGCAAGCCATCCTACTGAAGATAATCCTAAATTATATCCTAGTATTGCTGGAAAAACACCAAAAGAAATAAGATCACATAAAGAATCTATTTGAATCCCAAACTTCTTTTCTTCTTCTGTACGATTTTTCTTACTTCTTGCGACCATTCCATCGAAGGTATCACAAATACCACACATCATTAAACAAATAAATGACCATTGATAAATTCCAATGACTGATAAGTGGATTCCTACCATTGCAAAAACTAATGATAAATATGTAAGAATGACAGTATAACTATAAAATCCTATCATATTCTACTCCCTCTATAATTAACGAAAATATTATAGCATAATTTTATCTAATTATGTAGTGTATATCGTCTTATTCATATTTTTGAAAATTTCTATTTTCATTCAAATCTTTATATAAAATAATTTCATCTTTTTCTAAACTTTGTTTAACATCTATAATTCTTTGATTAGACGATCCTCTAAACTTTAAACTTAAATCTTTAAGTTCTTCAATAAACTTACCATCTACTAGAACATCGATATAAGATAACAATTCATCAGTTACTTCACATCTTGCTCGACTTTCACTTAAAAGTTCTTGATCAAAGAGATAACCTGTATAACACCAAATATCCTTTTGTGGATAAAGTTCTTTCACTCTTTTAATAAATGGTAATAACGCTCTTTGATTACTTGGTTCCATTGGTTCTCCTCCAAGTAAAGACAATCCTGTTATATGTTCTGGTTTTAAATAATCTATAATTAAATCTTCTACTTCTTGATTAAACTCTTTTCCATATTTAAAATCCCATGTCATTTGATTAAAACAATTCTTACAGTGATGCGTGCATCCTGATACAAATAAAGAAACTCTAACTCCTAAGCCATTAGCGATATCAAAATTCTTAATTTCTGCATAATTCATTTCAATTCCTCTTTTCATATTTTCCTATTATACAACAATTCTTTATAGATTCTATTGATATAATAAAAAGGATGTATCATCCTTTAACATAAATCTCTATATTTTATAAGTTCTCCAATATTTCCTTGATATAAACGCTCTAATTCTTCAAATAATAAATAATCCGATGGTTTCATTAAACAAGGAAGCTTAGGTAATTCTATAGCTTGACTATAAGCCAAGATTTCACTTACAAATCTGAACAGAAATAATAATGATTTCTACGATATGGAACTTCCAATTTACATAAGATCAATCCCATTAAATTATATTTATAATCTTGAGAATGATTTAAAATAGAATCTAAAATAAATTTTGCCTTATAATATATCTCTTTCTTAACAGTAAGTTTATATAATGCACAAGGAATATGTTGATTTTTATTATAGAATCCCTTTTCAAATGACTCATTTCTAATTCCCGCAGGAATTGGAGAGTAAGTATATTTTCTAGCACAACTATACATCGGTTGTAAATTTTCTTCAAAAGAGATAGAAATATGTGTATAACTGTCTTGCGTCACTAAATAAATTGCTTTAGAAATAAAAGTATCTGATTTTGTTAGTAATAAATAAATGTCTTTCACCTTATTCTCCTTTCCTCACTTCTTTCAGTATTACATATTTTTTGGATATAATCGACATATTTTTACAAATTTATCAATTCATTAAATTTTTTTTCATAATAAAAACGCGAGAATGTCTCGCCTTTATAAACAAACTCTTTTTTCAAAATCTGAATCTGGTTCAAATCTTCTACTTTCGATATCCATTTGAGATAATGCTTCATTCATTGATTCAGCTTCTACTTTTGTAAATTTGATTTCGGTTGCTTTAATATTTTCTTTTAATCTTTCCAACTTTGTTGTTCCTGGATAGGTACAATAAATCTTTTTGTACTAATACCCAAGCCAAAGAAATTTGTGCAACTGTTACCTTTTTTTCTTTTGCAATTTTATTAACTAAATCAACAACTCTTGATTCTTTTTAAGCGCTTCTTCACTAAATCTTGGTGCATTTAATTTTACATGAAAACTATTTTTATCATAAGCATCACTTAAAAATCCTTTACATAATGGAGCAAAAGGAACAAAACCAATACCTAGTTTTTCAAGTAAAGGAATAAGCTTATCTTCTGGTTCTCTCCACATCATTGAATATTCACTCTCTACGGCTGTTAAAGGACATATTGCATGGGCTTGGTTTCAATTCCTGCTTCTGATATCCCCCAATATTTGATTTCCCTTGTTTAATAAAGTCCTTCATTAAATACACAATATCTTCAATTGGTACATTAGGATCAACGCGATGTAAATAATACAAATCAATATAATCTGTTTTTAATCTTTTAAGCGAGCCCTCTAAAGATTTTTTAATACCTTCAAGATTTCCATCAACAACTTGTTTACCATTTTCCATTCTTTGGTTTTTACATAATAGAAAAAAGAGATGAAAATTTCATCTCTATAAGTGTAATACACGTTCTTTGATTTCTTGTGTTCTTCCTTGATTCCAGAATTGAGTTCCAATATAACCACATGTACGTCTAGCAACAGACATCATATCTTGGTTTTTATTTCCACAGTTTGGACATACCCAAATAAGTTTACCATTTTCATCTTTTTCAATTTGGATTTCTCCATCATATCCACAAGCCATACAATAATCACTCTTTGTATTTAATTCAGCATACATAATATTATTATAAATATGTTTCATAACTGCTAATACCGCATCAATATTATCTTGCATATCTGGAACCTCTACATAAGAAATAGCTCCACCTGGTGATAATTTTTGGAATTGAGATTCAAATGTTAATTTATCAAAGGCGTTAATATGTTCTGTTACATGGATATGATAACTGTTTGTAATATAGTTTTTATCTGTAACACCTTCAATTTTACCAAAACGTTTTTGTAAACATTTCGCAAATTTATAAGTTGTTGATTCAATTGGTGTTCCATAAAGTGAGAAATCAATATTTTCTTTTTCTTTCCATTTTGTACATGCATCATTTAAATGTTGCATCACTTCAATAGCAAATGGTGTTGCACTTGGATCTGTATGTGATTTACCTGTCATATATTTAACACATTCATATAATCCAGCATATCCAAGAGAAATTGTTGAATACCCACCGTATAATAATTTATCAATTGTTTCACCTTTTTAAGACGAGCCAATGCTCCATGTTGCCATAAAATAGGAGCTACATCACTAGGTGTTCCTTTTAAACGTTCATGTCTACACATTAAAGCTCTATAACATAATTCTAATCTTTCATCAAATATTTGCCAGAATTTGTTCATATCTCTTTTTGATGAACAAGCCACATCAACTAAGTTGATTGTCACAACACCCTGATTAAATCGTCCATAATATTTTGGTTTACCATTTTCATCAATATATGGTGTTAAAAAAGATCTACATCCCATTGATGGGTAACATTGACCATTTCCATTTTGATCAACTTTTAATTCTTTCATTACTTTTTCAGAAATATAATCAGGAACTAAACGTTTTGCTGAACATCTTGCAGCAAGTTCTGTTAAATAATAATATTGACTATTAGGTTCAATATTGTTTTCTTGTAAAGCATAGATTAATTTAGGGAATGCTGGTGTAATATAAACACCTTTTTCATTTTTAACACCTTTCATTCTTTGTTTAAGTGTTTCTTCAATAATCATAGCAAGGTCATCTCTTAAACGTCCTTCAGGTACTTCATTTAAATACATGAAGACAGTAATAAATGGTGCTTGTCCATTTGTTGTCATTAAAGTAACAACTTGATATTGAATTGTTTGTACCCCTTTAGTAATTTCTTTTTTCAAAACGTTCTTCAGCTAAAGCATTGATTTTTTCATCATCTAATTCTAAACCAATAGTTTCAATTCTTCTTTAACTTCTTTTCTAAACTTTTGTCTACTTACATCAACAAATGGTGCTAAATGAGATAAATGTAATACTTTGTCCCCCATATTGAGAACTTGCTACTTGAGCAATAATTTGAGTAGCTACATTACATGCAGTAGAAAAACTCTTTGGTTTTTCAATCATTGTTTCTGAAATAACTGTTCCATTTTGTAACATATCTTCTAGATTTACTAAATCACAGTTATGCATATGTTGAGAGAAATAATCAGCATCATGGAAATGAATCAATCCTTCATCATGTGCTTTTACAATATCTTCTGGAAGTAAAATTCTTCTTGTTAAATCTTTACTAACTTCTCCAGCCATATAATCTCTTTGTACACTATTTACTGTAGGGTTTTTATTAGAGTTTTCTTGTTTAACTTCTTCATTTGCACATTCAATCAAACTTAAAATTTGATCATCAGTTGTATTAGATTGTCTTGCTAGTGCTCTTTGAAAACGATATGTAATATACTTCTGGCAACAGAAAAAGCATTAATTTCATTAATTCATCTTCTACTAAGTTTTGAATTTCTTCAACACTTAATGCTCTTTTCATTTTTTGACATTTATATTTAATGTCATTTGTAATATTATCTATTTCTTCTTCAGAAAGTCTTTCTGTTTCAACAACTTCTTTATTAGCACCAATAATTGCATTGGTAATTTTTACTTCATCAAAAATTGCTTCTTGCCCATTTCTTTTTATTATTTTCACGCCAAATGCCTCCTTATTTTTATTTCGTATATGTATTATAACTAATCAAAAAAAATATATACTTTTATGCTCTATTGGCCCATACTTTTTTTTCGAATTATTTTACTTAAAATAATGACGTCCAATCCATTCTATCACAAATAATATTGATTTTATAGTTCTTTTACGTTTTTACAAAATAAAAAATCCAATGTTCATATAAACAAAGGATTTCATTAAATTAATATTTATGATTTTTATAAAACATACAAAATAATACATAAAAAATGTAAGATAGAACCAACTAAAATCCATAAATGCCAAATACTATGCATATATTTAATCTTATTTTGTAACACATAGAAAATAACACCAATTGTATAAGCAAGTCCTCCTGAAACAAGTAACCAAATACCATTCATTCCTATTGCTTGTGGTAAGAGATTGATTTTAAAATAATACACCAACCCATCACTAAATAACAAATCATTGAAAAAGTTTGATATTTTTTAATATCGATTGCATTTAATGTAATTCCAATCACTGTCATGATCCATATGACTGCAAATAAAATCCAAGCCCATTTAGCATCAACTTCTCTTATTGAACAAAGTAAAACCGGTGTGTAAGTTCCCGCAATCAATACAAAGATACTGCAATGATCCATAATTTGGAAAACTTCTTTGCTTTAAGCTTAGGTGATAAACCATGATAAATAGCTGACATTGTATAAAGAAGAATCATCGAAATTCCATAAACAATCCCTGAAAATAAGCCATAACCATCATGACAAAAGATAATACATAAAACTAATGCGGCTATTCCCATCGCCCCACCTACAATATGAGTTACCATATTAAATATTTCTTCACCCTTTGTATAAACAGGTAAAACACGATCATCTAATTTTGTTCTTTTCATATTCATTACCTCTTTTAACTATCTTATGTAGTATTTAATACTACATCTTGTAATTTACACATATAATAACAATCTCCTCCCCCTCTGTCAAGTGAGGAAATTATTTATTTTCTTGTTTTCATTTTTATTCTATAATAGAAAAGTAAAAAGGAGAAAAAATATGAAAAAAATCGCAAAATTTGAAAAAGTATCATATAACCAATTTAAAAATGATTTCATGGATTCATTTCCTCAATATAATGAAAAAGAAGTAGAAGAAATCTATCATTCCATCCAACTTCCAAAACGCGCCACAAAAGGATCAGCTGGATATGATTTCTATAGTCCTATTGATTTTGAATTAAAGCCAAGACAAACTATTAAAATTCCTACAGGTATTCGTGTACATATTGAAAATGGTTGGGTATTAGGTTTATATCCTCGTAGTGGTTTAGGATTTAAATATCGTTTACAACTTAATAATACTGTAGGTATTATTGATAGTGATTATTATAATAGTGATAATGAAGGTCATATGTTTGTAAAACTTACAAATGATAGTAATGAAGATAAATCTCTTTCTTTAAAAGCAGGACAAGGAATGGTTCAAGGTATTTTCTTTGAATTTGGAATTGTTGAAGATGATGATGTCACTGAAGAAAGAAATGGTGGCTTTGGCTCAACAACAAAATAATTACGTTTATATCGTAAGATGTCGTGATCAAACACTTTATACTGGTTGGACAAATCAGTTAGAAAAGCGTATTGAAGCCCATAACGCTGGTAAAGGTGCTAAATATACAAAGGCAAGAAGACCAGTCGAACTTGTTTATTTTGAAACTTTTGAACATAAAAGCGAGGCTTTAAAAAGAGAGTATCAAATTAAACAATTAAAAAGATCAGAAAAAGAAAAACTCATATTAAGCAAAAGAAGATCTAAACTGATCTTCTTTTATGCTTTTTCTTCACTTAATTGATAAATCACTAAACCAGCAATAACAATCAAACATCCTAAAATCTTTGAAATAGAAAACATGTTATATACAAAAGCATCAATCACCATCCCACTGACAAGTTGTCCAATAAAACTTAATAAAGTAAGAATAACAGGTGATATTCTAGGAACAATAATATTTAAAATCAAGATATTAAAAACCCCTATGATTCCACCCAAATACATCATCAAATTCGTTTTATCTAAAGAAATATTTATATGTTGAACACCAACAACCATCAAAACAAGCATTAAAATCAAACTTGTCATAAAGCCTGTAAAGTAATTATAAAACGTTCCCTGATAAGCTCCCATTTTCTTAGAAAGCATCCCATTGACACTACGGCTTAAAACAATTGTAACTCCTGATAGAATAGAAAATATAATAGAAATCATAATAACATCACTCCTATTCCTAAACAAACAACTGCTAATCCTATGATCTTTCCTATATTTAATTTTCGAATAGATGTCGCTAGCCATCCCTTATTTTCTAACAACAAAGATGTCATCATTTGTCCTAATAATCCTAGTGCTGTCATTAAAGAAGCTCCTATCTTACCAATCGCAAAAACATTAAAAATAACAGTTAATACCCCAATACATCCTCCACAATACATATATAAAGGAATTTGTTTTTTAAAACAAACTTCTTATCTTTGATTTTCATAATAATTAGAAAAGTAACTAAACCAACTAAATGAATGATAACTGTTGATAAATAGACCCCTGTATAATCTGATAATTGTCCATTAAATACATTCATTGTCGTTACAATAATCCCACATAATGTGGCTAATACAAAATCCATCAAGATCACCTCCAGAAAGAATTATAGTGATTGAACTTGATTATAATACGACATATGTCATATTGGTGATGGTGATTTAGATGAATTATTTAAATGAATTAAAAAATTAGAAATTCTTCACGTTGATAATTATCAATATATTGAAATCAAAAATTAAATAAAGACGAATATTTATTACATCAAGGTGAAAAGCTTAATTATATTTATATTCTTTTAAGAGGAAAAGTGAAAGTAAACCATATTAATGCGAATGGAAATAGTATGTTATGCAGTTTTAATAGTCCCTACTCTATTATTGGGGATTTAGAATTTATCACTCAATCTCCTATTATTAATAATGTGATTGCTTATGAAGATTGTATTTGTGCAACTATTTCCCTTTCTAAATATCATGAAATATTAATGAATGATGTTTTCTTTATGAAAGCCATCGCAAAAATCTTGCCAGCAAGCTTTCTAAATCAACTCAGAATCAGTCTATTTCATTAAATTATCCAGTTGAAAATAGATTAGCGGCTTACTTTGTTGTTTCTCATAAAAAACTCTATTGTTCAAGATAATTTTGTAGTCGTTGCTGATTGATTGGTTGTAGTTATCGTCAACTCCAACGTGTTCTTCAATTATTTTTAGATAAGAAATATATAAAGAAGATAAAACGTGGTACGTATCAAATTATTAATTTAAATGCTTTAAATCTGTTAGGTGAAGATGTTTATCAATTTTAATATTATAATAAAAATGAGGTGATTTTATGATTTTAAAACAACTAGAAAAAGATTATAAATTAAATGAAAATGATTTGTTTATTGCTAGATACATACTTGAACATAGTGAAGAAATCCCTTTACTTTCTTCACATCAACTTGCTAAAGAAACATTCACAAGTCCAACAGCTATTATTCGTTTTGTTAAAAAGCTAGGTTTTGAAAGTTATAATGATTTTAAACTTAATATCCATTCTTTTTTAAATCAGTATTATCTTTCTAATATGCATATTCAATCTCATGAAAACCTTTATTCTGTAAAAAATAAACTTACAGAAATTGAATGTGGTATTATTCATCAAACAAAAGATAATATTGACCCTAACACATTTAACCACATAATTTCTATGATTTCTAAAAATAAATATATTGATATTATTGCCAATGATACAAATTCTACTATTGGAGATTATGCTAGTCATTTATTATCAAGTGTTAATAAGATTGTTAATGTTTATCATAATCATGATAAACAGCTTTGGCTAAGTTTTAATGTAGAAAAGGATCATACAATTATACTTGTGAGTAAATATGGAACGAATAAACATTTGTTAAAAGTGACAGATATTTTAAAAGAAAGAAGGATTTCTTTTATTGTGATTACTTCTAAACAAGCTAAAGACCTATCTTTAAAAACACCTTATGTTTTATATGGAATAATCCATGAAGAATTTGAAAGTTTAAAAGACATGATTTTCTATATTTCTTTAAAATATATTTTTGATTTGTTTTATACTATTCTCATATCAAATGATTTAAAACATTCTAAAGAATTAGATAATCTTTATGGACATATCTTTAATCAAGAAGGTTGACAATGTTACAATGTAACATTGTTTTTTATCCTTTAAGAATAATTTTGTTATGTTATTTCTTAATATAGGGTATCACTTGATGTGTTCTATTTTTTATATTATTTTGAGGCTAGACAAAAAGGAGGAATAAAAAATGATTGGTACTATTGCTGCTATTTTAACAACAATTTCATTTTTGCCACAAGCATACCAAGTTATTAAAACTAAAGATACATCAAGTATTTCACTTGGAATGTATATTGCTTTTGTTTTAGGAGTATTTTTATGGATTATTCATGGTATTAACATACGAGATTATAATTTGATTGGCGCAAATGTAATCACTTTCATTTTTGCATCTATCATACTCACTTATAAAATTAAATATAAATAGGAGATACACATATGTTAAAGAGAGATTTTTTATGGGGTGGAGCGTTAGCTGCTCATCAATTGAAGGAGGAGTATTAAATACTTCTAAAGGATATTCTGTAGCGGATGTTATGACAGCAGGAGCACATGGTGTACCTAGAGAAATCACTGATGGTGTGGTAGAAGGTAAATATTATCCTAATCATGTAGGAATTGATTTTTATGGACATTATAAAGAAGATATCGCTATGTTTGCGGATATGGGATTTAAATGTTTTAGAACATCAATTGCATGGACAAGAATTTTCCCATTAGGTGATGAAGATGAACCAAATGAAGAAGGATTACAATTCTATGATGATGTTTTTGATGAATTATTAAAATATGGTATTGAACCTGTTATTACATTATCACATTTTGAAATGCCTTATCATTTAGCTAAAGAATACGGTGGATTTATGAACCGTAAAACAATTGATTTCTTTGTTAAATTTGCAGAAGTATGTTTCAAAAGATATAAAAACAAAGTTAAATATTGGATGACTTTCAATGAAATCAATAACCAATGAACTTTAAAAACGATATCTTTGGTTGGACAAACAGTGGAGCTCATTTTGGAAACTATGATAATCCAGAAGAAGCAATGTATATCTGTGGACATCATACATTAGTAGCATCTGCTAAAGCAGTAAAAATTGGTAAAGAAATCAATCCTGATTTCAAAATTGGAAATATGATTGCAATGGTTCCAATTATCCATTTAGTTGTCGTCCAGCTGATCAAGTATTAGCACAACAACAAATGCATAATCGTTTCTTCTTCTGCGATGTACAATGCCGTGGACATTATCCTGCTTATGCTTTAAAAATGTTTGAAAGAAAAGGATTCAATATTGATATCACTGAAGAAGATAAAAAAGCATTAGCTGAAGGTACTGTTGATTATATTGGCTTTAGTTATTATATGACAAATGTTGTAGATTCAACAGTCACAAAAGATGTTTCAAAATCAACAGATGGTTCAAGTGAACATTCAGTTAAAAACCCATATATTAAAGAATCAGATTGGGGATGGGCTATTGATCCAGAAGGATTAAGATATGCATTAAATATGTTCTATGAAAGATATGAAAAACCATTATTTATTGTAGAAAATGGTTTTGGAGCAATTGATGTTAAAGAAGAAGATGGTTCTTGTCATGATCCATATCGTATTGATTACTTAAGAGCTCATATCGAAGAAATGAAAAAAGCTGTTGAAGAAGATGGTGTTGATTTAATGGGATATACTCCATGGGGATGTATTGACTGTGTTTCATTTACAACAGGTGAAATGAAAAACGTTACGGATTTATCTATGTAGATAGAGATAATGAAGGTAATGGAACATTAGAAAGAAGTAAAAAAGATTCTTATGATTGGTATAAGAAAGTTATTGCTTCTAATGGTGAAGAATTATAATATAGAGGAACTTCCAAACGGGAGTTCTTTTTTTACTAAAAGATAATAAAAATATAATGTATTTACTAAAGAACAATCGAACTTATTTGATATAAAATCTTATAAAATAGCCCATTAGAATTTATTTTAGTAAAAAATAGTTATAAATAATAAATAATAGATTGACTTTTACTAAAATTATGCGATAACACTCTAATGGAAGCGGTAATAACAAGAGAAAGGGAAAATTTTATGAAAAACAAAAAAATAAGTAAAGTTGTTTTATCCGTATTGACATCAATGTCAATGCTTAGTTCGTATTCAGCAACGATCTTTGCTGAAACACCAAGTCAAGAAACAGGTGTTGCACATGAACATGATTTAATCGAATTAGAACGTAAAAGTGATTTAATTACAAATGGTGGGTTTGATAATAATGGTGGTTCATGGAAAAAACAGGAACAGGTACATTTGGAAATGATAATGGAAATTATTATGGAAGTTATCATCAAATTCTAATAATGCAGCAGTTTATCAAGTAGTAAGTTTTAAGAAAAATACAGATTATGTTGTTAAAGGAAAAGTAAAAATTTCTAATGCGAAAGGTCAAGTATTTTTAGCAGTAAAAAATGGTCAATTAAGTGCAGGATTAAAAGATAATAATGGAAAAACGATTGAAACGACGATTTCTTCATCAGAAGATAAAGCAGGTCAATATCAAGATATAGAATTTACTTTTAATTCAGGTGATAATACTTCTGGATCTATTGCTTTTATTAAATGGACAGAAGAAAATGGTAACCAAGATATTATTCAAGAAGAAGTGTGGATCGATGATGTATCCGTTAAAGAAATAAGCAATGCTTCAGAAGATGATCAATATGAAATGGTTTGGGCTGATGATTTTAATAAAGGTCAATTAGATACTTCAAATTGGGATTATGAATTAGGTTCAATAAGAGGTGTTGAACAAGAACATTATGTAAATGATCCAGAAAATGTTTATGTAAAAGATGGACAATTAGTTTTACAAGTAACTAATAGAGATAAAGAAGATCAATATAAAAATCCTAGAGGCAATAGACAAGTTATTTATAATTCAGGAAGTATTAGAACTCATGGGAAAAGAGAATTTTTATATGGAAGAATTGAAATGAAAGCAAAACTTCCTAAAGGAAAAGGTGCTTTCCCTGCTTTTTGGACATTAGGTTCAGATTTTACGTTAGATGGTAGAATTAGCAGTGAACAAGGTGCTTCGTGGCCAGTTTGCGGTGAAATCGATATCATGGAAATGATTGGTGCAGAAAATGAAGACTTAAATGGAAAAAGCAATAAGAAGTTTATCAAACTTTACATGCTGGTTCAGCTACAGATGTAGATCATTCAAAACCTATTTCAACATATACATTACCAAAAGGCATCTTTAATGATGATTATCATATTTTTGGTCTTAATTGGTCTAAAAATAAAATGGAATTTTATGTTGATAATAAAATTGTAGGATCTATTGATTATAGCAATAATGAAGAATATAAAAGATGTTTTAACAGACCACAATATATTCAAATGAATCTAGCAACTGGTGGAAACTGGGCTGGAGATGCTGGAGATAATCTTGCAGGGCAAAAATATGAAATTGATTATGTTTATTATGGTCAAAATGCTCAACAAAAAGCAGATTCTAAGGAATACTATGAAAATGCAATCAAAATCAATGGTGAACATGATGTGACAATGACAGAAGGTGAAACACCTAATTTATTAGAAGGTGTGACTTCTGATCAGGATAGTATTTTAGATTATTCAATTGATAATGAATATTCATTTAAATCAAAAGGTGGACTTACTTCTGTTGATTTAGTTTGTTCAGGTAAAAATGATAAACAAAGTTTAAAGAAATTAAAACCGGGTAAATATAACTTATACTATACAGCTAGAAGTAGTACTGATTCTACAAAACCATCAACAAGAAGAGCAGTTATACTTACTGTTTTACTAATAAGATGATTCATATTGGTAAACCTATTGAGTTATCTCATGATTTCTTTGATCAATTAGATCATCTTTATCAAGTGGCTTATGATGAAGATAGTAATATTAGAAAAGAAGTTCATCAAATGGTTGATACATATCATTATGATGAAAATACAACACACGGTATCAAATAATCTAACAATCAAATGTTAGATTTTTTTGTATATTAAAATATTAAATAAAAGACCACTTTTCTCATAACTACAGTATTTAGGCGTTAATAGAGTTAAATAAGCAGCTTCATTTACTATTTTGTTCTACAATATATTTGTAATCAAAATAGAAAGTTGAGGATATAACTAGAGTACTGTAAAACCTAAAAAAATTTCTTTAGTTGACTTTATTAATCAATTTGGTCAAGAAGATCGACAAATTAATTTCTTTTTGAATTTAAAATGGCCTACTGGCTTGTCTTGCGATAAATGTGATTGTCATGATTATTACTTAGTCAAAAGAAAGAATGTTAAGAATGGCTATCTCCTCATTTGTAAAAAATGTGGACATCAACATTCTTTATTAGCTAATACTATTTTTCAGGATTCTAATCTATCTTTGCTTAAAATTCTTATTGGCTTATATGTTTTCTTTAATTCCAATAATGGAGTTAATGGAAATCAATTGGCTAATTACATGGATGCTAATGTGAAAACTGCACGTAAATTTAGTAAAAAATGTAGAATCTTGATGGCTGAAAGTAATAATTCTAAGATTTTACAAAGCTCATTTTATGAAATCGATATTCTTGAAATTGGTGGACATCATAAAGGAAAACGTGGGAAAGACTCTGAAAATAAGCAACCAACGCTTTTAATATTGTCTACTTTAGAAGATAACAACTATCCCCAATATGTTAAGCTTCATACTTTACCGAACTATAAAGGTGAACCTATCGAAGAATATCTCAAAGAAAAATGTTTGTTTGACCCAACTATAGTAATCAACTGTGATAGAGATAAAGCATTTTTTTGCTTAAATAAATTAGCACAGTTAGAAAACAGTGTTGTAGATTATACAAAGGAAAATCATAAAATTAAAGTGGTTGAATACTTTTACAGGAAATATTCAATCAAATATCAATCACTTATATAGATTAGTTAAAAAACGTGATTTACCATTATTCTTATCCGAACAAGAATGGAGAATAAATCATCGATATTCAGGTAAAAGAATTATGGATAAAGTGAAAAAGTATATTAGTATGTCAACACCTGTTACTTTTAAACAAATAACAAATTCTGTACTTGCTTATGAAAAACAATTTTTGTCTGCTTAGTATGAGAAAGGTGGTCTTTTATTAAAATTAAATAAGAAATCATTAATTGGATTTTTGATTCTTGTTGGTGGAACATTATTAATGTTACTTTAAATATGGCGAAAGCATATTTTTCTTTTCAAAAGAAATAATATCCTTTAAAATAAATAAAGGTGAAAAGAATGCAAAAACAATTAATACAATGGTATCAACAAAATAAAAGAGACTTTCCTTGGAGAAAAGACCAAGATCCATATCATATTTGGATCAGTGAAATTATGTTACAACAAACAACGACAGAAACAGTTATCCCTTATTATGAGCGTTTTCTAGAAACTTTTCTACAATTGAAGCACTTGCCAGTGCTTCTTTAGAAGAAGTCTATAAAATGTGGGAAGGTTTAGGATATTATCGACGTGCGAAGCATTTACATGAAAGTGCTCAAATAATTGTTGAAAATATCAAGGGAAATTCCTTATGAATATAATGATATTTTATCTTTAAAAGGAATTGGAGAATATACTGCCGGTGCTATTAGTTCAATTGCTTATGGAAAGCAAGTTCCAGCTGTAGATGGCAATGTTTTAAGAATTATCAGTCGTTATTATTTGCTTAAAGAAAATATAGCAGAAACAAAAGTACAAAAGAAAATCTATCAAATAGTTCAAGAATTGATTTTAAATCAAGATGCTTCTGCTTTTAATCAAGGAATGATGGATTTAGGAGCAACGATTTGTAAACCTGTCCATCCACTTTGTTCTCGTTGTCCGATTCAAAAAGAATGTTTAGCTTTTAAAAATAAA
>ENA-OQDF01000221-OQDF01000221.1-human-gut-metagenome-genome-assembly--contig:-NODE-221-length-22568-cov-1.829330_pt1 | contig 22568 bp, 28 predicted proteins | sample MGYA00242769_ERZ504597 | MGnify/ENA primary metagenome ERZ504597 (study PRJEB26092, sample SAMD00036305) | human gut metagenome | host: Homo sapiens | study: EMG produced TPA metagenomics assembly of...
AAAAGGAAGAATATGATTCATCAGTTCATCCTTATACTGTGTTGCTAATTTTTAAGTCCATAATTTTTATATTTTAGTTCATAAGGTCAATTTATTTCATACGCGTCCAATACCGTTCTATCTCTTCCAAAGATTTGCCAGTCGTTTCCGGTACAAGTTTCCATACAATGAGCATATAAGGCACACACATTGCAGCAAACAAGAAAAATGTTCCAGCGGGGGTAAGATTCTGGAGCATCCAAGGAGTCAACTGTCCAATCAAGTATGTTCCAATCCAAAGAGAAAATCCAGCTATGGACATAGCCAAACCACGTACTTTGGTAGGTACATTTCTGAAAGAAGCACAAATATCACTGCACAAATAGACACGGCACAACAAAACACATAAGACAAAAAGAAAACAAGCAGGAACAGGCTCGAAATGCCCCATGATTTTCCAGCAATAAAATAGAAGCCTATCAATACCAATGAAAGGATCATACCTGAAACGCCATAATACACCAGCTTCTTACGGCCTACTCTATCAATAATGACAAGAGCCAGCACAGTAGTCAAGGTATTGACCAGCCCCACCAACACTTGATATAACAAGGAATCACCACCCGAAAGGCCAGCCCCTTCAAATATAGAAGGACCGTAATACAAGACCGCATTCACACCCATGAACTGTCCCAGCATGGCAATGGCAACACCGATTATTACAGCCTTCAGAATACCGGGCTGCAACAACAACACCCATTCAGACCTGACCTCTGATACAATCACCGATTTGGTCTCGTTCATCTGGATCATAGCCTCCTCGCCCGAGTTGTAGATTCGTTGCAATATACGGAGGCCACGTTCTTCCCTGCCCTTCAAGATCAACCAACGGGGACTTTCGGGAATGAAGAAAATAACGGCAAAGAACAAAAGTGCCGGCAATGTCTCCATACCCAACATGCCCCTCCACACCTCAGAAATAAAGAGCTTCTCAAACAGCCCCGTGCCAGAAGCCACATGACTTTCCGAGTACCCAAGCAATTGGAAATTCACCAGATAGGCGCCCAAAAAACCTACCGTGACAGCCAATTGATACAAAGAGACCAAACGGCCTCTGTATTGAGCCACGGAGACTTCCGATATATATAAGGGAGAGATGATAGAGACAACACCAATACCCACACCACCAATAATACGGTACAGAACCAACTCATCAAAATCCGTACAAACAGCACAACCTATAGCTGAAGTGGAAAACAGCACAGCGGAAAGAATCATCGTCAGTTTACGGCCAAACCGATCACTCAACACACCGGCCAAAAGCACACCAGCAATAGATCCTATCAATGCGCAACCGACATACCAGCCTTGCTGCAACGCATCCAAGTGAAAAAGTGCGGTCACCTGGGCAATGGTTCCTGAAATCACAGCAGTATCATAGCCGAAAAGGAAACCTCCCAAGGCTGCAACAAAGGAAAGGAACACCAGATATCCGATATTTACATTTGTCTTCATCATTGTCTATAGCTTAACTTTATATACATTACCAAAACGATCTGTCACACACACTTCTATTAAAGCCTCACGATTCTTAGGAAGAGCACGGAACATGTGTTCTGCCTTATCGAGAATCCAATCATACTCTACACGTTTCTTGTCCGAGCAAATGGCCTTCGCTTCCGGGTCAAAACCTGTGAAATGCTCCATTTCACCCATATATTTCCCGTCCTCATACCATTCCACCTTCCACTCTTCATCCCAATTCCAGACATTCGCAAGAATATACTCAGGATAATCCCTTGAAGCCCCCACCGGATAAGCCCTGAACTGATGTTCGATAGGATACCCCGCACTCTTATAACGCCAAGTCAGCTTGTTTCCGTCAACTTCATATACACCATAACCGCTGGGAGTGCCATCGGTACAGATATCAGCTTTCCAAAAAGTACCACATACAGCCGCAGTATTATGCTCCATCAGACTGTCATTGAATACAACATTACCGTTGTTATGGGTATGGCCAGTAAGCAAATGCGCCTCGTATCCTTTCAAAAGATCATACAAACTTGAAGCATTGCTGGTTTCATCAGGAAGCAGAGCATTAAATTCCAACTCCTTGGTAGAACTGGAGGGGATATGCATGGAAACAAACACCAAATGGTCTTTCGGAACAAAAGCCAAATCCTTCTCAATCCATTGCAAAGTACGCTCATCAATATAACCTATATAGCGATAATTCCTATTGATATAGTAACAGTTATCAAGCACGATATAATGGGCTTTTCCACGATTAAAGGAATAATAGATAGGACCGAAACACTCTTCATAGGTCTTATACGAATGTTCGTAGGAACGGACCCCATATTCCATATCATGATTTCCAATCACACGGTACATGGGGACATCCAACACGTCCGATGTCTGTTTATATGAAGGAAAAAGCGACAAGGCATTGCCTACAATATCACCACAGTCCAACACAAACAAATCATATTCTGAATGTCTGTTTATAAACTCCCTCATATCCTTCAGGTACTCCGCATAAGCCGCAACATCCTCGCCTTTTCCCAGCTGGACATCAGCCTGAACCAAGAAAAGATGTCTATCATCATTCCTTGGATTCTTGACCAAAGAAAAATCATATATAAAGGTCCCTTCTATAATATGCTGATAGAATAAAGGAAGGCTACCGTCCCGTTGAGGCAAATAGCCTGCAGGAGTAGTGACATATACAAAACGGGCGTCACGATGGTAAGGAATGGTATACTTGCCGGAAGCATCGGTCAAGACACAATCGAAACCGTTCGTTACTACCACATTCGCAACCCCATCCCCCTGACATTTCACTTGTCCGGTTATAGCAAGTGGATTCTGTGCCATCATATTCAAGTGAACAACAGAAATAAAAAATACAAATAACAGTCTTGCCATGATCTCCATATTACTTTAGATTAAAAAATCTTTATATCTATTATACAAGTGTCCTGCCTGTAAATATGCTGATTGAGGACTCATAAAATGAGAAAACTCAAAAGTGATGGCCTTGTCATAACCGGCTCGCTTGGCAGCTCCAACTTCATCCGTAACTTGTCAAACTTGATAGGTAAAAAGTCAATGGGCATGTCACGATCAAAGGTTTCAGCGTTTGTCCAACATTTCATGCCATACTTATCAGCCAGTTTTTTGTTCACCGTAAAGAAAGCATCCAGTTCATCGTAATCGATATGTCCGTCCTGAAAAGCACAGGCGTCAACCACATCATGAATGCCATCGAAAATTTCATTCCACTCCCTTTCATGCTCCTGAACAGAAACTGCATCCTCCTTTGTCAACTTATCTGTACCCATCACGGCCTTTTTCCCGTCAATCCACGGAGAAATAAAAGTCGCAAACCGCCGGAGACATCCTTGCATTGTTTGCCCATCGCATGAAAGGCATCAATGACACCCTTCGTCTTACGGCTTATCTCACCACTGATATACCATCCGCCGAAACTCTTGTACTTCTCACCGTACCTGCTCCACACCTCATCAATCACATACTTGTTATCCTCAACCTCCCACGAAAGGTCACCGGTATCCCAGTACTTGCCCGAATCATATAAACCAAAATAGAACTTCATGTGATATTTCCCCGCCAGACGAAGGAACATGTCCAACAAATCGACAGAAGGCATATAACACCCTTTACCCAGCAAATGCGCCGAAGGATAAGTAATGAATTTGCGATAACCCGACCGGATCATTATGACCGTGTCAATTCCAATACTCTGCATATACCGGAAATCTTGATCCCATTCCCTTTCCCCCCAATTCTGATGGGGAATATCATGGGATATCTCATCCAAGAACGTGCCGGTAATTTTAAGCGCATCGCCCATGGGGACCAGCATGGAAGAGGCAGACTCTTGAGAAAAGAAGTAATCCCCATCACTCTCCCGCCCCAACAATGAAGGGCCATGAATGCAGACGCACCGAACAAAGCAGTCCTTTTTAAAAAATCCCTGCGTGTTTCATTATTAATAAAATTAAGATCAACCATTATATATTAAACCTATCGAACAGATTTTTTTAAGATAAAAAATCAATTATGTTTTTCATTGTTTAGATATTAATCGTTATTATTCAATTATTACGCTGCAAATATAGATATATTTATTATCTTTGCAAGAGTTAATAAAGTATTTAATTAATACATAACCTATAATTAACATATATTAACACGTAATTACCAAATAATTTACATAATAACAAATTAAATACATAATATTTCCGAATAACAAACCCGTATATATTAATATAATAAACAAAATAGAGCAAATAACATAAAAAATACATACCTATGAAACAGAATTTATTAAAAGAAATGGAAACCGGGAGCAAGAATGCACTCTTAAAAAAGGATCATCACACATTATATATATAATGGGAGCTCCACTATTACCGACTTGGCCAAGGAACTCGATCTGAGTGTGCCCACAACCACCAAATTCATCAATGAAATGTGTGAGGACAACTATATAAACGACTATGGAAAACTGGAGACCAGTAGCGGCCGCCATCCAAGCCTATATGGACTCAATCCGGAATCAGGATACTTCATCGGAGTGGACATTAAGAAATTTGCCATAAACATCGGACTGATCAATTTCAAGGGGGATATGGTGGAAATCAGGATGAACATACCATACAAGTTCGAAAATACACAGGAAGCTTTGGAAGAACTGTGTGCACTCATCCGAAACTTCATAAAGGGAACAGAAATCAACGACAAGAAGATAATGAACATCTGCATCAACATCTCCGGAAGGGTAAATCCGGAATCAGGATATAGTTTCAGCATGTTCAACTTTTCAGAGCGTCCTTTGGCGGATGTATTGAATGAAAAAATAGGGTACCCGGTCTGCATAGACAACGACACAAGGGCCATGACCTATGGAGAGCATATGCAAGGATGCGTCAAAGGGGAAAAAGACATCATTTTTGTCAACATAAGCTGGGGACTCGGAATCGGCATCATCATAGACGGGAAGGTATACACGGGAAAATCTGGATTTTCCGGAGAATTCGGGCACGTCAATGTTTTCGACAATGAAATACTGTGCCACTGCGGCAAAAAAGGATGCCTAGAAACGGAAGCCTCAGGATCGGCACTGCACCGCATCCTGTTGGAAAGAATCGGTAGCGGAGAAAGTTCCATACTATCAAAACGGACTGCAGAAAATCCGCCCACCTTGGATGAAATCATCACCGCAGTCAATAAAGAGGACTTGCTATGCATTGAGATAGTGGAAGAAATAGGCCAAAACTGAAGGCAAATAGCTGGATTAATAAGCATATTCAATCCGGAACTAGTAATAATCGGGGGTACATTATCATCAACAGGAGACTATATAGTGCAGCCAAATCAAAACGGCAATAAGGAAATACTCATTGAATCTGTCAACAAAGACGCCACGGTGACTGTTTCCAAGCTAAAAGACAAGGCTGGAGTAGTTGGGGCCTGCATGCTGGCACGGAGCAGAATGTTCGAAATTTAAGACGGCCATTGCCAGCATAATGGGATTGACAAAGAGCATACCAAGAACACAACTATCATATGCAAAAATATTGAAAAAGCAAGTCAGTAGTTGGTTACTGATAAAAGCACAAAGTGACGAAGCGGACTAATTCATAGCCCTCTGAGAATATACTGGAATAAAACTTTTCACTTTCGAACAAATGTATTACATTTGTTCCCAGTTATAACCCCCATTACCTATAAGTATGCAAATATCAGACAGCATTGTCATCATCCCCACCTACAATGAACGGGAGAATATAGAAAATATCATCCGTGCCGTTTTTGCTCTGGAACATGGTTTTCACATCCTTGTCATTGAAGACGGTTCGCCCGACGGAACGGCAGATATCGTCAGAACCTTACAGAAAGAGTTCCCCAAACGCCTCTTCATGGTGGAGCGCAAAGGAAAGCTGGGATTGGGAACAGCCTATATAGCCGGCTTTAAGTGGGCATTGCAACGAGACTATGAGTATGTATTCGAAATGGATGCCGACTTCAGCCACAATCCCCAAGACCTGCCCCGTCTCTACCGGGCCTGCTCCGAAGAGGGTGCCGATGTAGCCATCGGTTCACGTTATGTGAGTGGTGTGAACGTAGTGAACTGGCCCATGGGACGTGTACTGATGTCTTATTTTGCCTCCAAATATGTACGCTTCATCACCGGGTTGCCCATCCATGACACTACAGCCGGATTTGTATGTTACCGCCGCCGGGTATTGGAGACCATCAATCTGGACGGTATCCGCTTCAAAGGATACGCCTTCCAGATAGAAATGAAATTCACCGCCTACAAATGCGGCTTCAAGGTAAAGGAAGTGCCTGTCATCTTCATCAATCGCGAACTGGGCACCTCCAAAATGAACAGCAGTATTTTTGGTGAAGCCGTATTCGGAGTGATTCGGTTGAAATGGAACAGTTGGTTTCATAAATATCCTACTGTAGATAAGGAGATGAAGTGATGGGTGATAGAGTGATAGGGGTTTACTATAAATATTAGGAAGATATGAAAAGAACATTGATACATAACGCTACGATTGTCAACGAAGGACAATCCGTGAAAGGTTCCGTAGTGATAGAAGACGGGCGCATTGCAGAGGTACTGACCAACTGGAAACCTCTCTCTGCCCCTTGTGATGAAACCATAGATGCCACCGGATGCTATCTGTTGCCGGGCATCATCGATGACCATGTACATTTTCGCGATCCCGGGCTGACCCACAAAGCGGACATCCTCACCGAAAGCCGTGCGGCTGCCGCAGGTGGTGTGACCTCCATCATGGATATGCCCAATACAAATCCAGTGACCACTACACTGGATGCTTTGAACGCCAAGCTCGATTTACTGAACGAAAAGTGTATCGTAAACCATTCCTGCTACTTCGGTGCAACAAACAACAACTACAGCGAATTCGGCAAGCTGGACAAGCACCGTGTCTGCGGTATCAAGCTATTCATGGGTTCCAGTACCGGAAACATGCTGGTAGACAAGATGAACAGCCTGCTAAATATTTTCAATGGTACAGACATGCTGATTGCCGCCCACTGCGAAGACCAGGAAACCATCAAGAACAATATTGCCAAGTATAAGGAAATGTTTGCCGGAGAGAATGATATTCCCATAGGCAAGCATCCCTACATCCGCTCTTCGGCAGCATGCTATGCATCCTCTGAACTGGCAGTACGGCTGGCAAGAATTGCCGGAGCACGGTTGCATATCCTGCATGTGTCCACAGCTAAGGAACTGCAATTATTCAATGACTATTCACTTTCCGAGAAGCATATCACCGCCGAAGCATGCGTTGCCCATCTCCTCTTCACGCTCAGTAACTATCGCACATTGGGTACACGTATCAAGTGTAATCCTGCCATTAAGAAGCAAGCCGACCGCGATGCCCTGCGTGCAGCCGTCAACTCCGGCCTGATAGACGTAATAGCCACCGACCATGCCCCCCATCTGCTCGCCGAGAAAGAAGGGGGTGCTTTGAAGGCCATGTCCGGCATGCCGATGATACAGTTTTCGCTTGTCAGCATGCTGCACTGGTAGATGAGGGAATATTCACTCTCGAGACCATCGTTGAAAAAATGTGCCATGCTCCCGCACAAATCTACCGCATCAACGAGCGCGGCTATATCCGTGAAGGTTACCGGGCAGACCTTGTGCTGGTACGCCCCGATACCCCGTGGGAAGTGACAGCCGACAAAGTTTTGAGCAAATGCGGCTGGAGCCCATTGGAAGGACATACCTTCAACTGGAAAGTGGAAAGGACTTTTGCCAACGGACATCCCGTTTATAGTGACGGTATGGTGGACGACGCTTATCGTGGCGAGGAACTGAGATTTGGAGAGTGAAGGCTAGAAATTAAGGATTAGAGATTAAATGGGATGAAAAGGACAATACTGGCACCGGGGCATGAATTGCTTTCGTATCGGATTCATGAAGTAACCCCTTACATCAACTGGATTTATTTCTTCCATGCCTGGGGCTTCCAGCCTCGCTTTGCGGCTATTGCCAACATCCATGGCTGCGATTCCTGCCGTGCACTTTGGCTGACGACCTTTCCCGAGGAGGAACGTACCAAAGCTTCCGAAGCCATGCAGCTCTTCAAGGAAGCCAATAGAATGCTCGGCCGACTGGACGAAACAATCTCCATCCATTGCATCTTCAGGCTTTGCCAGGCAAATGCAGACGGAGATAACCTCTTGATAGAAGGAACAACCTTCCCTCTGCTCCGACAGCAGACACCACAACCCGATGGCGGTCCATTTCTCTGTCTGAGTGATTTTGTACGTCCCCTCTCTTCGGACACACCCGACATCGTAGGGCTTTTCGCCTCTACCATCAGTGAAGAGGCCGAAGAGACTTACAAGAACGACCCTTACAAACATCTCCTTGTACAAACCTTGAACGACCGCCTCGCCGAAGCCGCCACAGAAAAGATGCACGAATATGTCCGCAAGGAGGCTTGGGGCTATGCCCCCGACGAATCCTTGTCCATTCCGGATTTGCTGGTCGAGAAGTACCAAGGCATCCGCCCCGCTGTGGGATACCCCTCCCTACCCGACCAATCCGTGAATTTCCTGCTGGACGAACTGCTCGGCATGAAACAGATAGGCATCACGCTGACTGAACATGGAGCCATGCACCCTCACTCCTCCGTCTGCGGCATGATGCTGGCACATCCCGCATCCCGATACTTTGCAGTGGGCAAGATTGGAGAAGACCAGCTGGAAGACTACGCCCGCCGCCGGGGAATGCCAATAGGAATATACGGAAGTTTTTAGCCACTACAATATGAATAATGTGCTAATGTGCCTATATGCTAATGTGCCAATTGGTTGCGCTATATGTATATTGTGCTACCATGCCGCAGGTCATTGCACATTAGCATATAGGCTAAAATAATCCTTTTTGAACTGTGATTTATCGCCCCTTTCCGCGACTAACAGTGCAAAGCAACTCGAAAGAAGCAAAAAGATGGAAAATGCAGAACAAGAGTTTGTATCCGTGGTACGAGAGTATGAGCGCGTGATATATAAGGTGTGCTATCTGTACACCACGCCCAACGCTACCCTCAACGATTTGTATCAGGAAGTGGTGCTCAACTTATGGAAAGCATTTCCCAAGTTCCGGCGGGAGTGCAAGATTTCAACATGGATTTACCGCATCGCACTGAACACGTGCATCAGCTTTATCCGCAAAGAAAAGAACATCCCCGAAATCGTTACCCTCAACCAAGAAGCCGACCGGACTGAAGAAACCGACGAGACACAAGCCATGCTACGGCAACTCTACCGGATGATAAACCGGCTGGGACAATTGGAAAAATCCATCATCCTGCTCTATCTGGAAGAGAAAAGCTACGAAGAAATTGCCGAAATCACCGGGCTGACTTTGACAAACGTTGCCACCAAGCTCAGCCGCATCAAGGACAAATTGAAAAAAATGAATAAAGAGGAATAGATATATGGAACTGGATGAACTGAAGAAATCATGGAACGCACTGAATGAACAGTTGCAGAAAGAACCGATTGCTGATGAACAGCAGATTACAGAACTGATTGCCGGCTACAAGGCAAATACCCGCAAAGTCTGGGACGCCTTGTAGTCATACAACGCTTCTCTATCGGAATAGGAACGATATGTCTGGCTACCCTTCTTCTTATATGGCTGCTACTACCCACCTTCGGTTTCAACGAACAACTGCAAGAAAAGATTGTTCCCTTTTTAGGATTCATTGCCATCAGCATTCTCGCAGGCATGTGGTGGGACTGGAAACATACCGTTGGAACAAGAATACACATATTGAAGAAATGAGTGTTGCCGAAGTCAGCCGCCGTATGACCACTTTCCGCCAATGGACCAAATATGAGGTGATGGGCATCTCCATCTGGATTATCCTTTCAATATCCTCAATTATTGGGTGATGGAATATCATCTGATGTCCGTTGGCGTGCAAGCCATACTGATTACCCTCTTTGTAGTGTTTGATGCGTTGATTATCTATATTCTCTACAAAAAGTGATTTATAAACATCTGGACAATATTAAAAAGAACATTGAAGAATTGAAAGATATATGCACCGAGTAACTCTTGTTTCATCCTTTTCCTTCTCATCCCCGACCTTTACATTTACTTGGTTTATGTAGTAAGAAAAACCAGAAAGACATTTCTACGCAGCCTCTATTGGCTTCCCACCTTATTGCTGGCGGCAGGCTATGTTTACTTCATGTTCCTTACGGGTGACAATGCGATGTCAAACCATACGCAGGCTATAGGCAGACTGGCAATTACCATCATGCTGTTTGTCTTTCCAAAAACCATATTCATGCTTTGCTCGCTGGTGGGAGTACTGGCGCACTTCATCATCCGTCGTTGTCCCCGCAGCCCGTTCACCGCTATAGGACTGGTTTTGGCTGTCGTCAGCTTCTTCAATATCCTCTACGGAACTTTTGCAGGCATCACCCGTTTCGATACGAAAGAAGTAGAATATCGTTCTGCCAATATTCCGGAAGGTTTCGACGGCTACCGCATCGTGCAGATATCGGACATACACATCGGCAGTTGGCAGGGCAATCCGGAACCCATCAAACAATTGGTCGATTCAGTCAACGGACAGAAGCCGGACCTGATTGTCTTCACCGGTGACCTCGTGAACCAGCAGAGCCATGAACTGGATGGTTTCCAAGAAAATACTCTCCCAACTGTACGCACCGGACGGAGTATACTCCATCCTCGGTAACCATGACTATGCTCATACTATCACTGGCAAAGCCCGAAAGCAGAAATCGCCAATCTGGACTATTTAATCCGGCAGCAGAAAGCAATGGGATGGAAACTGCTGAACAATGAGCATGACATCCTTTATCACAAAGGTGACAGCATAGCCTCATCGGTGTGGAAAACGATGGCGAGCCTCCTTTCTCCCAATTTGCAGACTTACCGCAAGCCATGCAGGGTACGGAAGGGATGTTCCAAATATTGCTCAGCCATAACCCTACCCACTGGAGGCGCGAGGTACTGCCCCAATCGGATATTTCACTGATGCTTGCAGGACATACCCACGCCATGCAAGGCATCTTGTTCGGACACTCCCTTGCCGAACTTATCTATCCGGAATGGAGAGGAATGTACTACGAAGGCAAAAGGGCTTTGTACGTAAATATTGGCATCGGCTATGTGGGACTGCCGTTCCGGTTCGGGGCATGGCCGGAAATTACAGTACTAAAATTAGTAAGAGAGAAAGAGTGACGAAATAAGAAAAAGGTATATCTTTGTAGCAATAAAAAATCCGACACCTATGAAGATACTTTATATCACTTATCAGGTTTGCTTTGCGTTGCCTATTTTATTGGTACTGACTATCCTTACAGCATTGGTCACCATTATCGGTTCGCTGATAGGGGGGGCGCATACCTGGGGGTACTATCCCGGTAAAATCTGGTCACAGCTCATCTGCTATATACTGCTTATTCCGGTGGAGGTGCATGGAAGGGAGAAAATACACAAACGTACTTCTTACGTGTTTGTGCCCAATCACCAAGGCGCCTTCGACATATTCCTGATATACGGATTCCTGGGACGGAACTTCAAATGGATGATGAAGAAGAGCCTGCGCAAAATCCCGTTTGTCGGTAAGGCATGCGAAAGCGCAGGACATATCTTCGTCGACCGTTCCAGTCCCAAGAAGGTGCTTGCCACCATGCGGCAGGCAGAATCATCTTTGAAAGACGGCGTATCACTGGTAGTATTTCCCGAAGGAGCACGTACCTTCACGGGACACATGGGCTACTTCAAGAGAGGTGCTTTCCAGCTGGCGGATGAACTGCAACTGGAAGTGGTACCCGTCACGATAGACGCTCGTTCGAGATTCTTCCACGCACCGGAAAGTGGATACACCGCCACCGGATGATACTGACCATCCATGAACCTATTCCTCCCAAAGGGAAAGGGGCAGAAAACATCAAAGCAAGTATGAACGAGGCTTATGCGGCAGTGGAGAGTGCATTGCCGGAAAAGTATAAAGGGATGGTGAAGAACGAAGACCAAGACAGATAAAAACATAATGATAAAACGAATCTGAATATCCTATCAAGATATTCAGGCATTCCCGTTTATCATTATCAACTCATTCCTATTTATTTCTGTCCTCCTACAGAAGCATTTTGCTTCATGCGCTTCTGCTCTTCAATCAGCTGCATGTTCTCCTTCGCCTTTGTAAGGAAATCTTTCACCAAGTATTCTCTTTAAAAGACAAGGGAGCAGTTCTCATGATGTCCTCAATCTGCGGAGTCATCACCGGATAGGGCAGTGTGCTGCACATCATCATGAATACACTGGGACCCAGCACGTTCTCAAAGTTATCTACAATGAACTGACGGACGTAGTCGTTCATCTCCTTCACAAGTGTTTCGCCTTCCTTTGCCAACTGTCCATGCACATCATCCAGATTGGCACCGTCCAGCACCATACGCGCCTCTTTGCGTTCCAGCTCCTCTATCTTTACCTCTAGGGAATTGCGTTTGTCTATAAACTCGTACAACTTGTCATTCAAAGAGGTTCCTTTGGCAATCAACTGGGTATTGGAGATGGAAACTACGATTTTACCATCTTCCAGCACCAAAGGCATAATACCCTCTTGATCCATATAAAGAGTCACCATCATCACGGAATCGGTCCGGCCTTTCATCTTGAAATGCCCATGGATAACCTCTGCCGAGTCAACATTCACCCATTGCCCGTTCCGAAGCGTCTTGAGAAACAACATCTTTCCGTCAAGGCTGGTTACCGAAGAACTGCCCTCTATCTTATACTTGCGGTTGCAAGAAGTAAAGAGCACAAGCAGGAGCAAAAAGGGTAAAATGCGGTTCACACTCATTCTAATCATGCAAGAAACGATTTTTGAATTACACCCAGCAAAGGTATTAATATTCCTTATAAACCGGATAGAAAGAAGGATTTTTCATTCGGTTTACGTATTTTTGCACAATTATAAATGATAAAAATAGAGAAAATATACATGTCAACCTATGCACCTTTTGCCAAACCGCTCTATGTAATGCTGAAACCGGTAGGTGCGGTATGCAATCTGGCATGCGATTATTGCTATTATCTGGAGAAATCCAAACTATATAGAGACAACCCCAAGCATGTAATGAGTGATGAACTTCTGGAAAAGTTTATCGAGGAGTACATCAACTCACAGACCATGCCCCAGGTTCTGTTCACCTGGCATGGCGGAGAGACACTGATGCGTCCGCTGTCTTTCTACAAACGGGCCATGGAGCTGCAAAGGAAATATGCCAACGGACGCACCATCGACAACTGCATACAGACCAACGGCACGTTGCTCACCGATGAATGGTGCCGGTTTTTCAAAGAAAACAACTGGTTGGTGGGCGTCTCCATAGACGGACCGCAAGAGTTCCATGACGAATACCGGAAGAACAAGCAGGGCAAGCCCTCTTTTGTCAAGGTGATGCAGGGCATCAACCTGCTGAAAAAGCACGGTGTGGAATGGAACGGAATGGCAGTGGTCAATGACTACAACGCCGACTATCCGCTGGACTTCTATAATTTTTTCAAGGAGATAGGATGCCATTACATCCAGTTTGCCCCCATCGTGGAGCGCATTGCCCCTCATGGGGACGGACGCCATCTTGCCTCCCTGGCAGACAAAGAAAAGAGCACGCAGCTGGCAGACTTCTCCGTCACGCCGGAACAATGGGGAGACTTCCTATGCGCCTTGTTCGACGAATGGGTAAAGCAGGACGTGGGGACTTACTACATACAGCTGTTCGACTCTACCCTTGCCAACTGGATAGGCGAACAGCCGGGTGTATGTTCCATGGCAAAGACGTGCGGCCATGCAGGTGTTATGGAGTTCAACGGAGACGTATATACCTGCGACCATTTTGTTTTCCCCGAATATAAACTGGGCAACATCCATCAGAATACACTGGTGGAGATGATGTACGGCGAACGGCAACAAGCCTTCGGACTGATGAAGCAACAATCGCTCCCCACCCAATGCAGGGAGTGTGAATGGCTGTTTGCCTGCAACGGCGAATGCCCAAAGAACCGTTTTGTATGTACAGCCGACGGGGAGCCGGGACTGAATTACCTTTGTGCAGGATATCATAAGTTCTTCAGTCACGCAGCCCCATACATGGACTTTATGAAGAACGAACTGATGAACCAGCGTCCGCCTGCAAACATTATGGAAGCAATAAGAAACAATGCCATCAAGCCATAAGCCCACAAGCGATAACAATGAAATTCAAAGACATTACTTAATAATTGATTATATGAAGATTACATTTAAGAAAGGTTTGCTTGCGGCCATTGCCGCACTGACAGTCTGCTCTGCGCGTGCAGACGAAGGAATGTGGTTACTGCAACTGATGAAACAGCAGAACTCCATCGACATGATGAAGAAACAAGGACTGAAGCTGGAGGCTGACGACCTCTACAATCCCAACGGCGTATCACTGAAAAGATGCCGTAGGTATCTTGGCGGCGGCTGTACCGGCGAAATCATCTCTCCGGAAGGACTGATTCTGACCAATCACCATTGCGGATACGGTGCCATACAGCAGCACAGCAGCGTGGAACACGATTATCTGACAGATGGTTTCTGGGCCATGAACCGTAGTGAAGAACTGCCCACCCCGGGATTGAAATTCCGTTTCGTGCACCGCATTGTAGACATCACCGACCTTGTCAACGCTAAAATAAAGGCAGGCGAAGTGACGGAAATCGATGCACTGACTTCCCCGTTCCTCAGCAAACTGGCAAAGGAAGAACTGGAAAAGAGCGATTTGAAGGGTAAACCGGGCATTGAAGTGCGCGCACTCCCCTTCTATGCAGGAAACAAATTCTATATGTTCTATTATAAGGTATACAGCGACGTGCGTATGGTTGCCGCTCCTCCCTCCTCGGTAGGTAAGTTTGGCGGTGAAACCGACAACTGGATGTGGCCGCGCCACACGGGCGACTTCTCCATGTTCCGCATCTATGCCGATGCCAACGGAGAGCCTGCAGAATACAGTGAAAGCAATGTACCCTGAAAACGCCGAAGTTCTTGCCCATCTCCATCAAAGGCCTGAACGAGGGTGACTACGCCATGATTATGGGCTTTCCCGGCAGCACAGAACGTTACCTCACCCAGAGCGAAGTGAAGCAACGCATGAACGCCGTGAACCAGGCAATGATTGACATGCGCGGCGTACGCCTCGAAGTGCTGCGCAAGTATATGGATGCCAGTGACAAGACCCGCATCCAGTATGCCAGCAAGTTTGCCGGAAGCAGTAACTACTGGAAAAACTCCATTGGTATGAACAAGGCAATCATCGACAATGACGTGTTGAGCGCCAAAGCCGAAATCGAGAAAAAGTATGCCGCCTTTGCCCAAGGAAAACCCGAATACGAGGGTGTGGTAGAGAAAATTGATGCCATCATCGAGAAAAGCACCCCCACGCTGCGCCAGCTCTACTATACCAACGAAGCATTGCGCGGTGCTATCGAATTCGGCAGTACCTACCTTATTATGGATAAACATAAAGAAAGCGCTCGAAGAGAAGAAACGACTCATTGCTGCAAGCTTTCGAAAGAAGCAGTTGGAAAATGCCTACGATGGCATCCACAATAAAGACTACGACCACGAAGTGGACCGCGCCGTAGCCAAAGCCATCCTGCCCGCCCTTGCCAAGCACTGAACGCCAACGAGCTGCCCTCCTTCTACCAAACCATCAACGGAGAGTTCAAGGGCGACTACGACGCATACGTAGACAACATTTACGACAACTCCATCCTCTCCAACCGCAAGAACCTGGATAAATTCCTGGCAAAGCCACCGTGAAAGCCATCGAGAAAGACCCTGCTACGGCTTACTCGCGCTCCAAGAACGAAAAGCTGCAGGAACTCGGAAAGCAATACATGGAACTGGAAAGCAGAATGGAACTGCTCCACAAGGCCTACATCCGTGGCTTGGGTGAAATGAAACAGCCCATCCCCTCCTATCCGGATGCCAACTTCACCATGCGTCTGACCTATGGTAATGTAAAATCATACAGCCCGCGCGATGCCGTACACTACGACTACTATACCACTACCGACGGTATCCTTGAAAAAGAGAATCCCGAAGACCGTGAATTCGTAGTACCCGCCAAGCTGAAAGAACTGATTCAGAAGAAAGACTTCGGACGCTACGCCATGGCAGACGGCACCATGCCGGTTTGCTTCCTCACGACGAACGACATCACCGGCGGCAACTCCGGCAGCCCCGTCATCAATGGCGAAGGACAGCTCATCGGTACTGCTTTCGACGGCAACTGGGAGTCTCTGAGCGGTGACATCAACTTCAACAATGACCTGCAGCGTTGCATTGCACTGGACATCCGCTACGTGCTCTTCATCCTCGACAAGCTGGGCAACTGCGGACATTTGATAAACGAAATGCACATCGTAGAATAAATAAAAGCCTCTGAGAGATTACCTCCCATACTGAATGGCATTCACTATACGACTGAATGCCATTCAGTCGCATACTTAACCCTATTCAGTCGTATACTGAATAGCCCCCCTCTCAGATGCTCTTCTAACGCACATCACCATGAAAAAGAATCCTATTATCATTATTCATTACATCTTCTGTCCTTGCCGCACACGCCGACGAAGGTATGTGGATGCTCACCGACCTACAAAAGCAGAACGAAGTAGCCATGACGGAACTCGGCCTGCTCATCCCCGCCAACCAAATCTACAATCCCGACGCATTGCCCTGAAGGATGCCGTGGTACATTTTGGCGGCGGCTGTACCGGCGAAGTCATCTCTGCCGAAGCCTGGTACTGACCAACCACCACTGCGGCTATAGCGCCATACAGCAACATAGCTCGGTGGAACATGACTACCTGACCGACGGTTTCTGGGCCATGTCCCGCGAAGAGGAGCTTCCCTGCAAGGGACTCACCGTCACCTACATCGACCGGATACTGGACGTGACAGACTACGTAAACGAACAACTGAAAATCGACGACGACCCGAACGGCACCAATTATCTGTCTCCCAAATACCTGAAAACAGTAGCCGACCGCTTCGCCAAGTCCGAAGGCATCACCCTGACACCCGGCCGCAAACTGGAACTGAAAGCCTTCTACGGTGGCAACAGATACTATCTATTCGTAAAAACCACTTATAGCGACATCCGCATGGTAGGCGCTCCCCCCTCCTCCATCGGCAAGTTCGGTGCAGACACCGACAACTGGATGTGGCCCCGCCACACGGGAGATTTCTCCATCTTCCGCATCTATGCCGACAAAGACGGGAAACCCGCCGCTTACAGCAAAGACAACGTCCCCCTGAAAGTGAAGAAACACCTCACCATCAGCCTCGACGGCTATCGCGAGGGCGACTTTACCTTCGTCATGGGCTTCCCCGGACGCAACTGGCGCTACATGATTTCCGACGAAGTAGAGGAACGCATGCAAACCACCAACTTCATGCGCCACCACGTGCGTGACGTACGCCAGAAAGCTCTGATGAAGCAGATGCTGCAAGACGATGCCGTACGCATCCACTATGCCAGCAAGTATGCATCTTCTGCCAACTACTGGAAAATGCCATCGGTATGAACGAAGGCCTCGTCCGTCTGAAAGTATTGGACACCAACGTGCACAGCAAGAGGCACTCCTGCACGCGGACGCTCGCTGAACGACAATAGCTATCAGCAGGCATTCGACCAGATACGCGCCATCGTAAAGCAACGCCGTCCAGCCTCTACCACCAGCAAGCATTCAGGAAGCACTGGTGACGGGACTCGATTTCATGCGTATCCCCAGTACCGCAAGACTGGTGTCTGCCTTGAAGAACAAGGACAAGAAACAGATTGCAGCAGCTAAAGACAGCCTTCAGAAGGCAGCCGACCGCTACTTCGCCTCTGTCCCCTTCCCCGAAGTGGAACGTATCGTTGGCAAGGAAATGCTGAAAACCTACATGAAGTATATCCCTGCCGAACAACGCATCGGTATTTTCCAAATCATAGACAAGCGTTTCAAGGGCAACAGCGACGCTTTCATCGACGCCTGCTTTGAACATTCCATCTTCGGCAACAAGGAGAACTTTGCCAAGTTCATCCGCAAGCCCAGCCTCTACAAGATTAATACAGACTGGATGGTCTTGCTGAAATATTCCATCACGGACGGCCTGCTTCAGACCTCCATTGCCATGATGGATGCCAATAAAAACTACAATGCCGCCCACAAGGTATGGGTAAAGGGCATGATGGACATGAAACTTGCCAATGGTCAGCCCATCTATCCGGATGCCAACTCCACCTTGCGCCTGACCTACGGCCAAGTGCTCCCCTACGCTCCGGCAGACGGTGTGAAATATGATTACTACACCACTCTGAAAGGAGCCATGGAGAAGGAAGACCCCGACAATTGGGAGTTTGTAGTCCCCGCCAAACTGAAACAGCTGTACCAGGCAAAGGATTTCGGACGTTATGCCATGCCGAACGGCGAAATGCCCATCTGCTTCATTGTCAACACAGACAATACCGGTGGAAACTCCGGCAGCCCCGTGTTCAATGCCAAAGGAGAACTGATAGGTACCGGCTTTGACCGCAATTACGAAGGTCTGACTGGCGACATTGCCTTCCGTCCGTCCTCCCAACGAGCAGCATGTGTAGACATCCGCTACACCTTGTTCATCATCGACAAATACGCGGGAGCTTCGCATCTCATTGAAGAGATGACGATTAAATAATGATTTAGCGAACAAATCCTCCTCCTATTTTGTTATCATTACAAATAAATAAAAACAGAAAGGAAAAAATTATGGAAAAGTTTGAAGAATTGATACAATCAGAAAAGCCCATTTTAGTTGATTTCTTTGCAACCTGGTGTGGCCCGTGCAAGGCCATGCATCCGGTACTGGAAGAACTCAAAAACGAAATAGGAGATGCTGCCCGTATCGCCAAAATAGATGTAGACCAGCACGAAGAACTTGCTGCCCGCTACCGCATACAAGCAGTACCGACATTTATCGTATTTAAGAAAGGCGAAGCGTATGGCGCCACTCGGGTGTCATCAGCGGTAAGGATTTGAAAGCCGTTATAGAACAAAACTCTTAACAAGAAGAAATGAAGAAGATTATAACAATAGTTGTCCTTGTGTTTTCCAGCATGCTGGCCTACGCTCAAACAAGCGGAGAGGTTGTCGTCATGAACAAAGCCATGTTCATCAAGGATGTGTTCGACTATGAGAAATCCCAGGACTGGAAATACAAGGGAAGCAAGCCTGCCATCATAGACTTATATGCCGACTGGTGCGGACCTTGCCGCATGGTGGCTCCCATTATGAAGGAACTGGCCAAAGAGTATGCCGATAAAATCGTTGTCTACAAAGTCAATGTGGATAAGGAAAAGGAACTGGCAGCGTTGTTCAATGCAACAAGCATCCCTCTTTTTGTATTCATCCTATGAATGGAGAGCCTCAGCTCTTCCGCGGAGCAGCCGATAAGGCTACCTACAAAAAGGCGATTGACGACTTTTTACTGAAAACAGAATAGTTCATAATAGAAAGAAAAAACTCCTGACTACCTTTACAAAAAGGCAAGTCAGGAGTTTTTGTATCCTATTCATTCAAAACACGATAGGCATCTCTTTCCATTCTCCTCCGTGTAGTTCCATCACCGATTCATATCCAGCTTTCCTCAAGGCACGCAAAGCTTCGGGACGTCCGTTGCTTATCCGTTCCGGATAGTGTGAATCACTGTTCACCTGCACACGTACACCCAAATCATGCAGGTAGGAGAAATACCGCTCATTGGGATAGAAAGTGCCCAAGTCATGATAGGCTTTGGTATTGACCTCTACCTGATAGCCGCGACGGGCAATATCTGCGAAATACGCCCTAACCAGCTCATCATACCAAGGCTCGTCCAGCAATCCCGGGCGATAGCATGCTGCATTGTAGTGCATCTTATCGGCATGGCCCACAATATCGAAACCTCCCAGCTCGAGCATCCTCGTCAACCGGCCGTAATAGAGACGGACCACATGCTCCAAATCACCGCAAAAATGTCCGTCTACAATGGTCTTAAAGGTATCCGCAGATACATCTACATCCACCACTTCCCCTTTGTCATTGTAGAGAAGATGTACAGAACCGATACGGTAGTCCAACGGCAACTCCCTGAAACGGGCGATGGACGGATTGCTCGCTTCATTCAGATAATCAATCTCCAAACCGATATACAGTTCGATACGTCCGGCATACTTCTCCTTCAGACGGTGGAATTCAGACAGATAATCGTCCATCCTGTCCCACTCCATAGTCCATGCCGTAGAAAAAGGCAATGGAGCATGCGATGAAAAGCCATAAGATGTAAAACCTTCACTCAATGCAAAACGCACAAAGTCCTCCATGCCGGCACGTCCGTCACAAAAAAGGCTATGGCTATGATAGTTCGTCAGATTTCCCACTTTCCTAATTCTATAATTTCAATTCTTAATTTTTAATTCCGGACTTCAGTTCGATTCTATCTCGCTCAACTCCAGCCAGCGCAATGTCTTTTCGTCAATCAAGTCCGACAGTTCCGGCAAACGCTTCGACTTCTCCGTCAGTTCGTCCACAGACAAGGTGCCGCTGCACAGAGCTTCTTCAATCACTTTCTTTTCAGTTTCCAGATCGGCTATCTCCTGTTCCAATTGCTCAAACTCGCGCTTTTCCTTGAAAGACATACGACGCTTATCGTTCAGACGCACCTTCGCCGTCTTATCCTCCTGAGCCTTGGTAACTTCCTTCTCTTTCTCCTTCTCCTGATGAGCTTTCGCATCTTTCCAGTCGCGGTATTGTGTATAGTTGCCAGGGAAGTCCCGGATGTCTCCTTGTCCGTTGAACACCAACAGATGGTCTACCACTTTATCCATGAAATAGCGGTCGTGGCTCACCACCATCACACACCCTTTGAAGTTCTGCAAATACTCCTCCAGCACATTCAGTGTCACAATATCAAGGTCATTGGTCGGCTCATCCAGCACCAGGAAGTTAGGATTACGCATCAGGACCGTACACAGATAGAGGCGACGGCGTTCTCCCCCACTCAACTTGTAGACATAGCTGTGCTGTGTCTCGGGAGTAAATAGGAAATGTTGCAAGAATTGCGATGCCGTCAGCTTCTTGCCGTTACCCAGTTCTATGACTTCGGCAATGTCCTGCACTACATCAATCACTTTCATCTGTTCGTCAAACTGCAAGCCGTCCTGCGAGTAGTAACCGAAACGGACTGTCTCGCCAATATCCAGCGTGCCGCTGTCTGCCTGCTCCAACCCCATCAGTATCTTGATGAAGGTCGACTTGCCCGTACCATTGTTCCCAACGATACCCATTTTTTCGTAACGGGAGAAGATGTAGGAGAAATCATCCAGAATCTTCAAGTCACCAAAGGATTTGTACAGATGGTCTGCTTCGAATATCTTGCTGCCTATGTAAGAAGCCTTGACATCCAGTTTGACGTTGTCGTTGTTGAAACGCTGCTTAGCCACCTTCTCCAACTCGTAAAAGGCATCCTCCCGATAACGCGCCTTGTGTCCGCGGGCTTGCGGCATGCGGCGCATCCATTCCAACTCTGTGCGGTAGAGGTTGTTGGCACGCTCTATCTCCACAGTCTTTGCCTCGATACGCTCTTGGCGCTTCTCCAGATAATAGCTGTAATTGCCTTTATACTGATAAATCTGCCGGTTGTCTATCTCTACGATTTCGGAACATACACGGTCGAGGAAATAACGGTCATGCGTTACCATCAGCAAGCTGAGGTTGTTCCGGCGGAGATATTCCTCCAACCACTCCGTCATATCGAGGTCGAGGTGGTTGGTAGGCTCGTCCAATATCAACAAATCGGGTTCAGTGATAAGAGTATTGGCAAGTGCCACACGCTTCAACTGCCCACCGGACAGGTATTTTACGTGCTGACTGAAATCACGTATCTTGAGTTGGGATAGAATCTGCTTTGCCTTCTGTTCGTACTCCCAAGCCTTTTCATGGTCCATACGCACCAGAATTTCGTCCAAACCGGGATGCCCCTCCGTCTCCATGCAACGTTCATACTCCTTGATTAACTCGACAGTACTGTTGCCATGATGAAAGCACGCTTCGAGCACGGTCAGCTCTTCGGGGTAGTGCGGGTCTTGTTCCAGATAACCCACACGCAAGTCACGACGGAAAGAAATGGTGCCACCGTCATACCCTTCCTTGCCGGAAGGATATTGAGCAACGTTGTCTTGCCACTGCCGTTCTTGGCTATCAGTCCGACACGCTGTCCCTCGGACAAGCCCAAAGAGATATTTTCGAATAGTACCAAGTCACCGAACGACTTGGTCAGGTTTTCCACCTGAAGAATTGAATTTACTGCTGCCAATGCTTTAATAGTTGATAAATGAAAATTGAAGTTGAAACTCACAGTACCAAGATGACCGGACCTTAGAACAAGGAGCTGTATACCTCCGCAGATTCACTTTACCTCCTG
>ENA-OQDF01000222-OQDF01000222.1-human-gut-metagenome-genome-assembly--contig:-NODE-222-length-22539-cov-8.743843_pt1 | contig 22539 bp, 30 predicted proteins | sample MGYA00242769_ERZ504597 | MGnify/ENA primary metagenome ERZ504597 (study PRJEB26092, sample SAMD00036305) | human gut metagenome | host: Homo sapiens | study: EMG produced TPA metagenomics assembly of...
ATCCCCTCTGCGCCCCGGTCACTCCAACGGCAAGGCCGGTCACAAGACAGATCACCATGGTATCAACGAACACACCTGTCATGCTGATGTACCCCTGCCGCACGGATCGTCGGTCTGTGCCGCCGCAGCACTGATTCCGCCTGCTCCAAGCCCTGCTTCATTCGAAAACACACCGCGGGAAATTCCATACCGCAAGGCCGGCGGCAGCAGGGAAATTCCCGCGCCCACCGCTCCTCCCGATACCGCCCGGAAAGAAAACGCGTCCCGTACTATCGCAAGCAGTGTCCGCGGAAGCTCTCCGGCGTGCAGACCGATTACCATTCCTGCCCCGCCCAGATAAAAGAGTGCCATTCCCGGTACCAGCACCTCCGCCGCTTTTGCAATGGAACGCAGTCCGCCTGTCACCACGAGCAGAAGAAGAATCGTCAGCACCAACGCGCTTTTTTCTCTTGCCACGCCAAACGTATCCTGCATCGCCAGCGCAATCGAGTTTGCCTGCGTCATATTGCCCATTCCGAGAGATACCAGCACGGTGCTTCCGGCAAAAACACAGCCAGCATCTTCGCCAGCCGCTCCCCCGGAAATGCTCTGGTCAGCGTCACCATCGGACCGCCGCAGTATGTTCCGTCTTTTCTTTGCATCCGGTACTGCACCGAGAGAAAACTCTCAGAAAATTTCAAAGCAAGTCCACAACCGCCGCCAGCATCATCCATCCAGTGCTCCTGGTCCTCCAAGCGCCATTGCGGAGGCAACCCCCACGATATTGCCCGTCCCGATTTCCGCCGCAAGTTCCGTCATCAGCGATGCGAACGGCGAAACTCCTGCTTCTGTTTTCTCCCCGCTGTATCTCGCCTCACGGCCGAATGCTGTACGAAGCGCAAAGAACAACCGTCGAATGGGTAGCGCGCGAAGCTGGATGGTCAGAAAAATGCCTGTCCCAAGCAGCAGAAAAAGAAGCGGCGGTCCCCAGGCGGCTGCATTCACCGCTTTTAGAAATGCATTGATTTTTTCGAGCGTGGCCATATCCATTCCTCCCTGTACAAAGTTCCAAAGGAAAGCAGTTCCCGTCCCTCCATTGTTAAACGGTTTTCTGTCCATGCATCGCAATGTTTTCTCTGCACTTTATGCAGCACCGCACAAAAAAAGAACCCGACAGCAGCCTTACGGCCCGTCCGGTTCTTTCGATCTTCATCTTATTTTGTTGTATTCCGCTTCCGCCCGTTTTTCAGGCTCCTGCTCCTTTAAATCATCCGCCACGAGAACACCCGCTTTGAAGCCCATCAGCATCATCTCGAGCATTTCCGCATCGTAATTGCGGTATTTCAGGTAATAAAACAGCGAATCGAGATAATTCAGAAAGCCTTTTTTCGTCTCCGGACTTAAAATCACCCGTTTTCCGTCGCCCATCAGATATTTGGCAATCCGGGAAAAGACGAACTTTTCGTTCAGAAATGCCATCGCATCCGATGTCTCATCCTCCACCAGGATCTGGATCGGTTTTCTCCGCAGCAGCCAGTAGGTCTCATAGGAGATCACTTTCAATGAATTGATATGCTTTGCCTGATGAAAATGTTTCAGGCGGGAAATATCTGTGAAATAGTCCAGCACTGCATGGCTCAACAGCGACTCGCTGATCTGAATTTTCTCGCGGATGCCGAGACTCTTGGCAAATTCCTCGATTTCTTCGTAAAAAACAGCGTAACGGCTCTGGATTACTTCCTCGGAAAATTCTTCCAGAAGTCCGTCGTAGTTTGTGTATATTTTTTCTATTGTATTCATTTTTCCTCCCCGGGCAGATTCAGGATTTCATAGCAGAGTTTCGTCCGGACAAAGTCTGTATATTCGGTCATCTCGCGTTTTTCCATTGTTCCGTAGCGGATCGGCGAGTTATTTCCCATCAGATGTTTTCGGATTTTTCCGGCTTTGACTGCCGCCATCATATTCTCCGCAGAGTCCTCTGCTGCATGAGAGAAGCCCATGCGGCCCGTGTTTCTTCCATCCATTTTTTATCCTTTCCCATGTCTGAAAAGCAGTTTTATTCTTTCAGTATGCTCCAGACGGCATCATCCATCGTATGAATTTCGTTCAGATCGCGTTTTTCCACCGCTGCCTTGACCTGCGGTTTTAATTCACGCTTGCGCACGATCGTTTCCTTGCTCTGGAACTTCTCATCCGGCACAACCTGGAGACGGCGGTAGAACGATCCCATCTCATCTCCCATGCCCGCCAGACGGTTCAGCAGCTCGGAAAACTCTGTCAGCATGGCGTTTCCCTTGCGCCGCGGATAAAGAATGCTGTGGTCAATCTCTCCCCAGCCCTCCTCGAACAGCGTCTTAATCTGAATTTCAATGTAGACGCCGCGGTAAACGACAATGTAATGCACCGCACGGTAATGTTTCCGGTCCAGAATGTTCTCCTCCGGAATCCAGTTCACATAAATGTCAGCGTAATCGCCAAGTCTTGTATGGACTTTCGGCGGCTCTGCCATATAGCCCGATGCGTTCTGGTCGTAGTCACGGCCGTAATCACGGATGTATTTTTCCGGATCGTTTTTAAACCAGTGGATAATGTATTTATGGAAGTTTACCCAGTCCTCCCGATACAGCAAGAGTCCCCGGATTCCGATCAGGTCTGTCACATAACGCATGTAGTTTGTCGCATCCATTTTCCGGTATTTTGCATAATTTTCCAGACGCTTGCGCACCAGCTTTTCCACCAGATGTTCGGTGTCCTTCAGGCGGCTGTGGTACGACTGCAGTCCGATCTCTTTTTCCTTGTCCTGCAAAAATTCTGCTACGAATTCTTTTCGGATCTTTTCCAGCGTCGGCCGGCGCCGTTCATAATCATCCGCAATTTCCAGCAGTTCTTCCCAGGAAATATCTGCCTCTTCAATTCCTGCGGCAGAATCCCAAATTTCTGCAGAAACTCGCCCTTTGTCAGATACACGTAGATTCCTCGCTCTCTTTGTCAATTCAACGTACAGGTTTCTTTTTTTCAGAACGCACCCCGGAGAAACCCGGCCCCGCTGCGTTCTGACGCACCGGAGAGATTATAGCACATTCATCCCCGCTTCACAAGTAAAATCTTTATTTAAGAATGCACATTTCCACTTTAATCTTTCTGCCAATTTCTTAAACTTTCCTTAAGCTGTCTTGATATTTCACCTGCCCCATGGTAAGATAATCGTGACTTAGCAGAATTATCTGCTGTTTACACTTACATTAAGAGGGAGGTCTTTTTTATGTGGACTCGAGAGGAACTGAAAACCCGCGGAAAAGCCGCATTTTTACGCAATTACTGGATCTGTGTGGTAGCCGCCTTGATTCTGACTCTGCTGGTCGGAAGCGGTACTTCTAATTCTGGAAATTCCAACAATGACAGCAATCAGACTAACTCGGTCGGTATATCTGGATTTACGATTTCTTCCGATAACTTCAATGTGGAATCCTTTGCAGAAAGATTCACCCCGCTTGGACCGGTTAAATTTGTTTTTACTGTCTTCAGCGGCATTGTACTTCTTGTCATTGGTCTTGCCTTTATTCTGATCCGTATTTTTGTTCTTGCACCATTGAGGTAGGAGGCTCGAGGTTTTTCATTGAAAACTCGATGGAAAAAGCGGGACTTGGCAACATACTGTTCGGATTCCAGAACGGCTACTATGGAAAAACTGTGTGGACTCTGTTTTTAAAAAATCTTTATATATTCCTCTGGTCGCTGCTTCTTCTGATTCCTGGAATTGTGAAAGCTTATGAATACCGCATGGTTCCTTATCTTCTCGCCGACTACCCGGAACTTTCGACCGAAGAAGCATTCCGCATCAGCCGTGAAATGATGAACGGTGAAAAGATGAATACATTTATTCTTGATCTCTCCTTTATCGGATGGTATATTCTTTCCGGAATCACCTGCAATCTTGTCGGTATTTTCTATCTGTATCCGTACAAATATGCAACCGATGCCGAACTGTTCCTGGTTCTGAAACAGAATTACTTCTCCAGCCGGAGTTATGGCAATACGTATCAGGCTTACTAAACCGCACAAATCAGGTGCTTCTCTTTTTCGGGAAGCACCTGATTTTTTATGTATTTCTTTTTAAATATCTCTTAGATATAATCTTTCATTTCAAAATACCGCATCAGAATATCGGCACAGTTCTCGATGCCAAGATCCGAGGTATTCAGGATCATATGGTAGTTATTGACATCGCCCCATGTCTTTCCGGTATTTTTATAATAATACTCGGCACGCTGCTTGTCTGTCTCTTCCAGCATCACCTCAGCCGCCTCTCTTGTCAGGGAAAACAGCTTCATGATACGTTTGATCCGGTCCTCTTTGTCCGCGCAGACATAAATATTGATGACGTTGCTTTTATCTTTCAGAAACTCCGAAGCACACCGTCCAATGATAATACACGGCTGTTTCGCCAGCTCGCGGATCGCATCCGCCTCAGATTCAAAGGCATTTTCACGCATGCCGTGCTCTACATCGTCCTTATCATATACCGGGATATGCAGTCTCTCGGAAGTTCTTTCGCAATAATACTCGCCCCAGTACCAAACCGGCGGCTCATCGTAATAACTAAGTTCATTTGCCACTTCCTCCTTCGCACTTCTCATAACGCAAACAAACGCCTTATGACAAATCAAAAAATTTTTCTTTCGCTGTCTTTTATTATAACAAACCCCCACCGAAAACTCAAGGTTTTTCGACAGGGGTATTGGCGTGCTATACGATTGTGATTTCTTCTATTTTCTTCTTTCCAAAATAGTTAAACAGCGCGATCACTCTTCCGTGCAGACCATGGCTACAACAGTGCCGCTTCCGATTCCCACCGGTCGTCCTGCACCGATCATTCCGATAGCAAGGGAGATGACAAGGGCAGAGAAATCGAAAAGATTTTTTCCGAATCCCATATTTTTTCCACAGCGCTCACCGAGAACTCTTGCCAGTCCGTCCGCCGGATTTGGGACAATGTTGACATCTACGGTGACAGCAGCGCCGATTCCCGTCAGGATGATAGCAAGGGCAAGGACAAGAAGCCGGCTTCCCATCTGTTCAGGTACCGGGAGAACCCGGTCAAAGATGGTAATAAAGGCGCTGGTCAGGTAGCTGGCCGCAACCTGTAAGAGCTGGAACGGTCGAAATTTTCCTTTCAGCAGCACAATCTGCAATACGATAAAGATCAGATACGCCACAAAGACTGCCGTTCCTGTTTCATAGCCAAAAATCTGTGCCACAGCGTACGGCATGGAGATAATGGGCGACACGCGAGGTTCGTCTTTGTATTCAATGTGATGCCAAGTGCCAGCACGATAATTCCAACCAGATAAAGCGCAATACGCAGCATCCATTTCTTTTGCTTTTCCTGCATGATTTTTCTTCCTCTTCTATTCCTGTTCTTCTTCCAGTACACATCCTTCCGGCGCGTAAGTCTCAAACAGCCAGTCCTCGAGCGCATTCAGGTTATCGTCGGAATGCTCAACCTCGCGTGCGTAACGCCAGGAAAGCTCCTCAACGTCATGCATGGAAAGTGTTTTTCCGTTTTCCAGCCACCGCGCAAGCAGGATTTCCTGGATCCAGCGAACGGAGAAAAGGGCAAGTTCCATTTTGGAACAGACCATATCATCGTAGACGGCACCGCAGAAATAGGTGTAGACGAAGAACATCAGAAGCTGCTCGCCTATGTTTTCCCACTCGGCACGACGGCTGCTTTTCGCTCCCCAGGTGCGGTGAAATTCTTCACAGATGGCCTGGTAAGCAGATTCGCCGTTCTGGTACAGCACTTTTTCTGTACCGTCAAGCACCTCATCCCATTCCGGGCGCAGGCGCTCGAGGCTTCGGAGAACAGCCAGTTCTTTTCTCTGACGTTCCCATACGTGGAATCCCGCAGCGTCCACACCTTTTTGGGCCAGACTTTCCGCCGCGCACTCGCTTAAGGTTCCCTCTTCCAAATGCTTCTCATATTTCCGAAGCAGATCATCAATATCGTATTCCCGCTGTTCTTCCATGCAGATCTGATACTGTTCGGCAAGCTGTTCCGCCGCCCTCATGCGCTCCTGCAGCGGCATCGTACGGTTCTGCAGAATTTTGAACAGAACATCTCTGGTATCTTCCAGCTGCGAGAACATCATGAAATCGAACTCTTCGAAATCATCCTCCTCGTCGGTCTCCTCCGCAAGGAAGCGCACCGGCTCCTGGCAGGACAGAATGATTCGCGCCGCCTCCGGGCAGGAAAGGGACAGGGAAAGCTCCCGCAGTCCCTCATATTCTTCCGTATGTCTCGGGTATAGACGGCACGTATCGCAAAGCGCATCCGGGCCCAGTGCCTTGTAGAGGTCACAGAGATTCTCATCATTCAAAAAGCACAGCGGCGGTTCTTCTGATAGAAACACTCCTCTTCCCAGTCGATGGAATTGCGCAGACGTTTTCCAAACTCGCCCTGCTCCTTTCCGTACCGCTCCAGAGAATCCTCGTCGATCACAATCTGCCAGCCGGCGCAGCAGGTATCCGGACAATCTCCTGCTGTGCATGTAAACTGATCGTAAAAATGTGGTTTCAAATATCTCATGTTTTTTACTTTCCTTCTTTATATTTCTGTACGATCCACGCACCGGCCTCACCAACCGGCATACCGCTTTTTTCAGCAATGAGTGCGGCACTCTCGTACTCCGGGTAAACTTTTTCTATCTCTCCATGACGGCAGATCTTGACAGCGGCATCCCCGTATTCGGTCGTGATCGTTGCAAATTCGCGTTTCATCACGGTACGCTCCATCTGGCAGCGACGGATTCCGATCGTGGTTGTCTCCGTGAAAATAATATTCTCCAGTGTTTCCCGCTTTTCTTCCTCGCAGATCACATCCAGCTGATATGCTGGACGGTTTTTCTTCATATAGACCGGAATATAATGAACATCCCTTGCACCTGCCTGCAGCAGTTTTCCCATACAGTAACCGAGTGCCTCACCGGTGCAGTCGTCGATATTGCATTCCAGCTTCCAGATCGTATCTTTTTCGTCATTTTCCTCGGTTTCCAGCATCATAGCCCGTAAAAGTGACGGCCGCTCATACGTCCGTTTTCCGGCTCCAAGACCTGTTTTCGTGCATTTAAATGAGGACGGAAGTTTCTCTTTTGTTCGGATAGCAGCAACAATAGCTGCACCGGTCGGTGTAACAAGCTCGCCCTTGATTCCGGTTGGAATAAGCGTCAGGCCGTGCGTCTGCACGATATTTAAAACGGCCGGTACCGGAACCGGGATCAGTCCATGCTGGCATCGGATAAAACCGCTTCCCTCGCAGAGCCCCGTCACAATCACCTCGTCCGGCGCCAGGTTGTCCAGGCAGACGGCGGCGGCAACAATATCTACAATGGAATCGACCGCTCCTACCTCGTGAAAATGCACCTGATCGAGCGGCACACCGTGCGCTTTTGCTTCTGCTTCTGCAAGAATCTGGAAAATCCGCTCTGCCAGAGCTCTCGCTCCCGGTGTCAGATCACCGCGGCGGATAATGGCAAGAATCTCCGGCAGGCCGCGGTGCTCATGATGGTGATGATGCTCTCCTGCGTGTTCCTGGTCATGGCTGTGTGTATGTTTCTGGTCATGTACATGCTCATGATCGTGCGTATGCTCATGATGGTGTACATGCTCCTCTCCATGTGCATGCGCTTTCGCCATATCCCCATGCAGATACGCCATATCATGATCGTGGTTCTCATGCTCCGCATCCAGAATGACATTGAAGTCGCAGGCATCCAGCCCGATTTTTTCACTCTCGTAACGGCAGCTTTGTATCCCGGCAGCTGAAGGCTTGCCAGTGCCTTCTCCAGTACCTCCTGGTCTGCTCCCAGATCGAGCAGAGCCGCAACGGTCATATCCCCGCTGATTCCGCTCCCGCACTCCAGATATAAACTTTTACTCATCTTTATGCACCCCCATTCTGTTAATCTGTGTTGCAATATATCCGGCCCCATAACCGTTGTCGATGTTTACGACAGCAATTCCGTTCGCACAGGAATTAATCATCGTAAGCAGCGCCGAAAGACCGTTCATACTGGCCCCGTAGCCCACAGAGGTCGGAACTGCGATGACAGGCTTATCCACCAGGCCGCCGAGCACGCTTGCCAGCGCTCCTTCCATACCGGCAACGGCTACAACGCAGTTGGCGCTCTGAATCGTATCGAGACGCGACAGCAAGCGGTGGATACCGCTCACACCGACATCGTAGATACGCTCAACGTTTGCACCAAAGTATTCTGCGGTCTGCGCCGCCTCCTCGGCAACGGAAATATCCGCGGTTCCAGCCGTGCAGACGGCGATTTTGCCGATCCGCTTCTTGTCTTTTTTTTCTATTTTCAAAATATGGGACAGCGGATCATACACCACTTCCGGAAACTTTTCCCGGATCAGCTCATACTGATGCTCACTGGCTCTCGTTCCGAAGACCTCCCCATCCTGCTCGTACAGACGCGTAAAAATCTTCAGCAGATGTTCATCCGCCTTCCGTGCACAGAAAATGACCTCCGCAAATCCGCTCCGGATTTCACGGTGCGTATCCAGCTTCGCATATCCCATCTCCTCGAATGGCTCTTTTTTGAAATATTTTTCTGCCTCCTCGATCGAAATTTCGTTGTTTTTTACTTTTTCTAATACCTCTCTTGCCTCCAAAGCATTCACCTCGTTTTCGTTTTTTCCTTTTTTTCACACCCACATACAATACAACATAAAAAGAAAGCCGAAACCTCTGCTTTGTCAGAACCTTCTCTTTTCTGACACCGCAAATCTCCAGCTTTCTTTATTCTAAACTATAAAGTGCACTTTAAGTCAAGCAGATTCTATACACAGTATACCGTTCTTTTCCCGTTCCTGCAATCCCTTCTTTTCGCGGCTTTATCCGGCATACGGAAGATCTGCAAAATATGCATGCTCATCTACCCCGTGAATCATATAAGTATATCCGTCTTCTGTCTCCACTTCAATCCGGCACTGTGTTCCATACGAAGTTTCTGCATCCAGATACGTTTCTTTATCGGTTTCCTGTGGGATCAGTTCCGTACCTGCCGGAAGGACTCTGTTTTCTGTGCTTCCGTCTTCGTTTTGAACGATAACTTCCAGTTCCTGCTTCAGAACGAGCGGTTTTTTGTCCCAGATAATTTTCCACGCATCTTCTTTCGCCTCCGGGAGCCCCTCGCTTCCGATCCCGACATTCCGTTCCCCTTTATACGTTCCCAGCAGATTGATTCTTTCCACCCAGGAAAACGCATTGACATCTTCTATACCGTTATCTCCAATTCTTCCATCCAGACAGCCAAGGTCCACAGCTTCATCCGATGATACCCGGAAAACGGTTACCGAATATAGTCCGTCTTCGTGATACGATTCCTGATACAAATAGTGGCCACCACTCTTTGTTCGTATTATCCAGGTTGCTTCATATCCGCCCAGGATCTCGAACTGCTTCACATGCTCTCCATAGTTGAGCGTCAGAATATACTTATAGTTTTCGAAGTCATGACCATTTTTCCCATCACCCTCAAAAGAAAAAGAAACTTCTTCCTCTGACGCATCCCCGTCCAGATCATCCCGGTAGATTTCTCCCTCTTCCAGTTTTACGGCGGAAGCTCCTTTTTCGTTTTTTCCTTCTTCGTCGTTCTCCAAACCATCCCCGGCCTCTTTCACCGCATCTCCATCCGATCCCACATCATCTGATTTTGCCTCTGGTTCACCGGATGCTGCACTCTCCGATACGCTCACCGAATTTTGTTTGGTTTCCTGCCCTGTCTGATTTCCGCATCCGCCTGCCATCAGTGCCGCCAGACACACTGCTGTTACCCATGCATACCGTCTCATAAAAATCCTCCCTTCCGATTTTTGGCTTTCGTTTCTGATACTCCCATTATATCAAACGATCTCCCCACCATGCAATCCATCTTAGAAATCGTAAGGCAACTTAAGACAAACGTAAGAATCCCCGCCCATGCAGCATAATCTGCCGCACGGACGGGGATTCGTTTAACTGTATTCCGCTGTCTTATTTCTCTGCTTCTCTTTTCTTATCCAGTTTTACATTGCGGAAGTACAGCACCATATCTACCGTGATCTCTGCAATGTTCAGGAAATAGAAAGCCCATGCAAGGAAAAAGATCCAGTCTTTGTCCGGGTTGTTCATATAGCTGATGAATTTGTTGGCAATACCGAAAATATATCCGATCCAGATGAACACCTCAAAGTAAAGGCTCTTTCCTTTTGCTGTTCTTGAAGTCCAGGATTTATAAATGGACAGCGGCCAGGACAGGCCAAAGCACAGGATCATCAGTGCTTCCAGTAAGTGGCTTATCATTTCTACAGTCATGTTTTTCTTCCTCTTTCATTTCTTTTTCTGCCGAAAGTCGCTTGCAAGTGTCAATGCCCTGATGCCTTTTCAGCTTGAGAGCTGTCTGATTTTTTCAGACAGCTCTATGGTCTCTCTTGTATTATGCTATTTCGTCGTTATCATCATTCACAGATACCCGTCGAAGCATAACCTTTAGTCTTCTTTATGCGCTTCTAAATACTCTTTTCTTCCCATCTCATACAGATTATTTCCGTCGCAGTCGATGATAACAAAAAGCGGCATGTCTTCTACTTCCAGACGGCGAAGTGCTTCTGCGCCAAGATCTTCGTATGCGATCAGCTCTGCTTTTTTGATGCATTTTGCAAGCAGTGCGCCGGCTCCGCCGATGGCTCCGAAGTATACGCCATGATATTTCTTCATGCTTCTACAACTTCCGGAAGACGTGCGCCTTTACCGATCATTCCTCTTGCGCCTACGGACATCATGGTCGGAGCATACGCATCCATACGGCCGCTGGTGGTAGGACCTGCAGATCCGATGACCTGGCCTGGTTTTGCAGGGGTCGGTCCTACGTAGTAAATCGTAGCGTCTGTCGGATCAAACGGGATTTTTTCTCCTCTTGCGAGCGCTTCACACATTCTCTTATGTCCGGCGTCACGGGAAGTATAGATAGTTCCGGTCAGATATACGGTATCTCCGGCATGCAGTGTTTTTGCCAGTTCTTCTGTTAAAGGCAGCTGAATATGTTTTTCCATGATCAGATCACCTCCGTTTTATGACGGGTAACATGGCAGTTGATGTTGACTGCACACGGCATTCCCGCAATATGAGTCGGCATTGTCTCGATATTGAGGCCGATGGCTGTGGTTTTTCCGCCAAAGCCCTGCGGTCCGATGCCGAGTTTGTTGACTTTCTCCAGCATTTCTTTTTCCAGATCTGCGTAGAACGGATCCGGGTTCTCGGAATCGATCGGGCGCATCAGTGCTTTTTTCGCAAGCAGTGCACATTTATCGAAGGTTCCGCCGATACCAACGCCGACTACCATAGGCGGGCATGGGTTCGGGCCTGCTGTCTCAACAACTTCCAGGATGAAATCCTTGATTCCCTGAAGACCTGCGGACGGTTTGAACATACGGATCATACTCATATTTTCGCTTCCGAAGCCTTTCGGGCCTACGGTTACTTTGATCTGATCGCCAGGAACGATCTCGGTGTAGAGCATAGCCGGTGTATTGTCGCCGGTGTTTCCTCTTCTGACCGGATCTTTGACAACGGATTTTCTTAAGTATCCTTTGTCATATCCTCTTCTGACACCTTCGTTGACTGCCTCTGCAAGATCTCCTCCTGCGATGTGCACATCCTGTCCGATTTCCAGGAAAACACATGCCATTCCGGTATCCTGGCAGATCGGCACGTTCTGTGCGTCTGCGATCTCATAATTTTCTACGATTTTGTCCAGAACACCTTTTGCAATCTCGCCATCCTCGCAGGCACGGCAGCCTGTGATGCACATTTTACGTCTTCCGGAAGATGGTAGTTTGCTTCGATACAAAGTTTCTCTACCACATCCGTAATGGTACTAGCCTGAATTTCACGCATGGGATTCTCCACCTTTCTTTCCTTGCTATTTTATCATACCGATCATCCAATGGATTTTCAGCACGGAAAGCGTGTCCAGGGACAGTATTTCTGCCCCGGGCCACGCTTTTTCGCGGTTACTGCATTTTACAGGTGTCTCTTTCCTGCATAATCCGGCAGAAGCTGCGGAGATACCATACCGGTGTCAATGCCTGCCTCTTTTAAGGTCTCAGCATATTTCTCCACATGATCCAGATTCATCTTTCCAAGTGTTACGTCTTTTGCTTTTGCTGCTGCAGCTTTTCCTGCATCACGGCCAAATACGATAACATCCAGCAGAGAGTTACCCATCAGACGGTTTCTTCCGTGGATTCCTCCAACTGCCTCACCTGCTACGAGCAGGTTGCTTACGGTGTTGGTAAAGCCTTCGCCGTTGATTTCCAGTCCACCGTTCTGATAATGCAGCGTCGGGTAAACCAGGATCGGCTCTTTTCTCATATCGATGCCATACTGCATGAACATACGGAACATAGCCGGGATTCTCTTCTCAATGGTGCCTTCTCCGTGGATCAGCTCGATCATTGGAGTATCCAGCCATACAGCCTTGCCCTGTGGAGTCTCAACGCCCTCGTTGCGGTCGTCGGAGCACTCGCGGATGATGCTTGCTGCAGATACATCACGGGTTTCCAGCGGATGCATGAATGCTTCGCCGTCTACGTTTACGAGCATTGCGCCCAGAGAACGTACTTCTCGGTTACCAGAGCACCGAAGATCTGAGCCGGGTAAGCAGCTCCGGTCGGATGGTACTGAATGGTATCCTGATACAGAAGCGGAGCGCCTGCACGGTATCCAAGGATCAGACCGTCAGCGGTTGCACCGTAATGGTTGGATGTCGGGAAGTTGTTGTAGTGAAGACGTCCCGCACCACCTGTTGCGATGATAACGGTTTTTGCCTTTGCTACCTGGTACTCGCCAGTCTCCATGTTCTGGAGAACAGCACCTGCAACCTGTCCCTTATCGTCTTTGATCAGTTCTACTGCGGAAGAGAACTCGATTACCGGAATACCGCGGTTGATGACTTCATCACGCAGTGTTCTCATGATCTCTGCTCCAGAGTAGTCACGGCATGCATGCATACGTTTTCTGGAAGTTCCGCCGCCGTGCGTAGTTACCATACGGCCATTCTCATCTTTATCAAACATAACGCCCAGGTTTTCCAGCCAGGAGATTGCATCCGGAGCTTCCATAACCAGTTTGCGGAGCAGTTCCGGTCTTGCAGCAAAGTGTCCGCCGCCGAACGCATCCAGATAATGCTGTGCCGGGGAATCGTTTTCTTTGTCCGCTGCCTGGATTCCACCTTCTGCCATCATGGTGTTTGCATCACCAATTCTCAGTTTGGTGGTAATCATAACGTTTGCGCCAGCCTCGTGAGCCTCGATAGCTGCAGAAGAACCTGCTCCACCGGCACCGATAACCAGTACATCTACGTCATAATCTACTTTGTCAAGGTCGATGTCAACACCGAGGATACGGCTGTTGGACTCCAGCAGATAGCCGAGCTCTGTCGGAACTTTCTCACCTTTGTTCGGGCCGACTTTCAGGGTGATGAAGCCTTCCTCTTTATAGTCCGGATGATATGCTGCAAGAAGGGCATCTTTCTCATCCGCTGTCATTCTTCTTGGCTCTGTTGCCATTCTCTGGGCTCTGGTAGCTTCTACCTTTTTAATAGAGTCCTGCATATTGGCCAGTGTATACATTCGAAATTCCCTCCTTATTTCTCGATCTCACGGTTGTTGTAAAGTTCCTGCATTTCTTCGATCGGTTTCTGCATAACCTGCTCGATCAGATCATCGAATTTTCCTTCTTTGATCTCTGCTACACGGTTCTTTACATGTTCAGACTTCGGAGCAATGTATTTTCCGTTCAGACGTCTTGCCAGCTCTCCTACCATCGGATGGGAGATACCAGCCGGACAGCGGGATGCACAGATTCCGCAGCCGATGCAGTCGAAGGACTCTTCTGCACATTTCTTGAAGTCGCCTCTCTGTGCGTATGCAATATACTGCATAACGTTCAGGCTCTGCGGACATCCTTTGGTACATGCATTACATCCAACGCAGCTGTAGATTTCCGGATACAGATCCATCATGACTCTCTGCTCTGCGCTGATCTCTTCGATATCGTATGTTCTCTTGTCGATCGGATAGAACGGAAGGCTTGCGATATACATGCCGTCTTCTACCTGTGTCTGACATGCCAGACAGGTTTTCAGTTCATTTTTTCCTTTGATTCTGTAGATGGTCGCACATGCACCGCAGAATCCGTGACGGCATCCGCATCCGCGTTTTAACTGATATCCGGCGTACTCCATAGCGGTCATGATGGTCAGATCGCCAGGTACGGAATACTTTTTGCCGTAAACGTAAATATTTACCATTTCCTGCATTTTCTTCAACCTCCGTTTAATATTCGTTCGGTAATTCGTCAATCTCGTCGCAGCGGAAAACCGGGCCGTCCTTGCAGACGTATTTGTCTCCGATGTTGCAGCGGCCGCATTTTCCGATACCGCATTTCATACGAAGCTCCAAAGTGGTGTAAACCTGTGTTTTCTCATAGCCCAGCTCCTGAAGTCCCTGAAGAACAAATTTGATCATGATCGGCGGTCCGCAGATCAGAGCTGTTTTGTCAACAGACATATTCAGTTCTTTTACATAGTTCGGAACGAATCCTACATGGCCGTCCCATCCTTCCTGTTCACGGTCAATCGTCAGATGCACGTTGACATCTTTTGCTTTCGCCCATACTTCCTGGATCTCTTTTAACTGTACCAGATCGTCTTTGGAACGGGAACCGTAAACGATATCTACGGTACCGTAGTTATCACGATTGTCCAGTACGTAATTAATAACAGAACGCAGTGGAGCAAGTCCGATACCTCCGGCGATGAACAGCAGATCCTGTCCTTTTAATACGGTTTCTACCGGGAAATGATTTCCATACGGTCCACGAACCAGGATTTCATCTCCTACGGACATGTTGTGAAGATAATTCGTTAAAGTACCGCACTCCTTGATGGAGAACTCCTGGTACTCTTTGTTTGTCGGGGAAGAGGTAATGGAAAACAGTGCCTCTCCGACACCCGGTACACAGAGCATTGCGCACTGGCCAGGCATATGTTCAAACAGCTTGGTGCCGTCCGGACGAACGATACGGAATGTTTTTACGTCCGGTGTTTCGCGGCGGATATCTGTGATGATACCGACCTGCGGCAGCAAAGCGTTTTTCTTTTCTTCGCTTCCACAACTACAATTGCACATTTACTTGGTACCTCCCATGCGTTTGATGACTTTTACGATATTCAGCGACTGCGGACATTTCTCTACGCAGCGTCCGCATCCGACACAGGAATACATTCCATCGTTGTTGTCCGGGAAGTAAACCAGCTTGTGCATGAAGCGCTGACGGAAACGCTGCATCTGTGTGGTACGGTTGTTTCCTGCTGCCATCATCGTGAAGTCAGAGTACATACAGGAATCCCAGCAGCGATAACGCTGTACGCCGTTTCCTGTATTGAAATCCTTGATATCATAGCACTGGCAGGTCGGACAGGAGAACGTACAGGTTCCGCAGCCTAAGCAGGCATCGGAAAGTTCTTTCCACTTCGGATCATCGAAACGCTCTTTTGTCTTGCCTACGCCCCATCTCGAGGGAAAGGTTGCTGTTTGGCATCTTGTCGATCAGGGTACGGATTGCTTCTTTCTCAGCCTCTACTTCTTTGGTAAGATCCTGCTCGGTCAGGTAAGCTTTTACAAGCTCGGTCAGTTTCTGGCCTTTTTCGGTTTTTGCTTCCCATGCATAACCGTCAGCTACCTGCCACATAGCAACATCTGCTGCCGGTTCTGCAGCATCGATGCCGAAGGTTTTACAGAAGCAGCTGTCTTCCGGCTCATGACAAGCCAGGGAAACAACGATGCCGTGCTCTCTTCTTGCTGCATAGTAAACGTCTGCAGGCTCGCTTAAGAAAACGCGGTCCAGAACATCGAACGCTCTGACATCGCACGGACGAACGCCGAAGATAGCAAACGGTGCGTCTTTTAATGCAGCCGGTTCAATGCTGGTTTTATTTGCCTTCTGATAGCAGGAGTAAAGAATTTCACTCTGCGGGAAAAAGGCATCTTTCGGGGATTTTACGGTTTTTAAGGTATCGAGATCCACGTCTGCGTCCTCGGTCCAGAAACCGAATTGGTAATTCCATTGTTTTGTACCGGAAGGAAAAGATCCATCTCCTTTGCAACAGCGGCAAGGAGCTCCGGCATTTTTTCTCTGCTAATCTGATACATCCCTTAACCCCTTTCCTTAACGATACTTGGCTCTACATCTTCCTGTGTGAAGTTGGTGAGCGGTGCACGGCTGTCGGTATCGGCGCCTGCCTGATACTCTCCGTAGAACTCGTCGATATCTTTGATGAATTTACGGTTCAGCAGGTGCAGCGGAATGTGCTGCGGACATACACGGGAACACTCGCCACAGTCGGTGCAGCGTCCGGCAACGTGGAATGCACGGATAATGTGGAACATCTGCTCTTCAAATGTAGTCGTATTTGCTTTCTGTGCGGTATCGTAACGGTCATTATCGAAGACACATTTGATACAGCTACAGGCCGGACATACGTTACGGCATGCATTACAGCGGATACAGCGGGACAGTTCGTTCTGCCAGAATGCGAAACGCTCTTCCGGAGCCATTGCCTCGAGCTTCTCAACCAGTTCAAAACGGCCTTCTTTTGCCGGTTTCTCTTCGTCGCAGTTCTCTGCCAGCTCGTCGTAGGCAACGTGTTTTCCGCCCTTGCAGGCTTTGCATCTTTCCAGGATAACATCCTCTCTTGCGAGCTCTTTGTCGCCGTAAACAGTTGCCACTTTGATGGTATCGCCGTCTTCTGTTACAGCGGTAATACCCTTGCATCCTGCTTCACGGATCTTTTCGATATCGAGTTTTCCATCGCAGCCGATGCCGACGATATAGGTTTTCTCGCGATCCACACGATGCTCTTTGATTAACTGATTAAAGCTGTAAGTATCACACGGTTTTAAGAAAACGAGTGTTTTTCCTTCTTCTTTCGATGCTTTAATCATGTATTTGCTAAGGTTTGCGCCGCAGAATCCGTCGTAGGTAAACTCGGAAAGGCTCTCGGCAGTCTCGAAGAATGCAGGCTCTGCACTGAAATCAGTGTCACCTTTTCTCCAGCCAAGAACACGGACTACGGTACCGTCAGACAGAAGCTCTTTTGCGCGGGATACTAATTTTTCTTGCATCGTAAATCCTCCAATCTGACATTCTTACCAAGGCTTGTAACCTGCTCGATGAACTCGTTCATGGTCTGGGAGAATTTCACACCTTCTGCGGCGGATACCCATTCCACACGGGTACGTCCGTTCTCAACGCCCATGTAATCCAGCATGGAGAACAGCAGGGTCATACGTCTTCTTGCATAATAGTTTCCTGTGCTGTAATGGCAGTCTCCCGGATGGCATCCGCAGAGGATGACTCCGTCAGCGCCCTTCTGGAATGCTCTTAAGATGAAGAGCGGATTGACACGGCAGGAACATGGAACACGGATGATCTTTACGTCTGCCGGATAGGAAAGACGGCTGGAACCTGCCAGGTCTGCTCCTGCGTAGGAGCACCAGTTGCAGCAGAATGCCACGATGACTGGCTTAAATTCTTTGTTTTCGTTGTTATCTATCGGCATATTGCATCTACCTCCGCGAGAATTTGTCTATTGGAGAATCCTTTCAGGTCCATAGCGCCGGACGGACATGCAACGGTACATGCACCGCATCCATGGCAAAGTGCGCCGTTAACGACTGCCACATGTCTGGTTTCACGGATTCCATGGTCGTTGACCTGACGGTCTTCGTAGGAAATTGCGCCGTATGGGCAGACTTTCACAGGATGCACATCCATTACAGAACAGCGGATTGGATTCTGCTGTACACGGGTTGGTGGTCAGTTTGTCTTTTGCCAGCAGTCCGACTACTTTGACAGCAGCAGCTCCTGCCTGTGCAACGGTCTCCGGGATATCTTTCGGTCCCTGCATACGCCGGAGAGGAAGACACCTGCGGTCGGGGACTCTACCGGACGCAGCTTTGCGTGTGCCTCAGTAAAGAAATCGTTGGTATCCATACTTGCGGTCAGCATGGTAGCCAGTTTTCTTGCATCTTTGCTCGGCTCGATGGCAGTTGCAAGGACAACAAGGTCTGCTTCCATTTTGATCTGACGGTTGTCAAGCAGGTCGGAACCCTGTACCAGAAGACGTCCGTTCGGAGCCTCGGATACTTTTCCTACCTGGCCTTTGATGTAGTCTACATCAAACTCTTCTACCGCACGGCGATAGAACTCATCGAAGTTTTTACCCGGGGTACGAACATCAATGTAGAAGACATGTACATTGACATCCGGATAATGGTCACGCACCAGCATAGCCTGTTTTGCGGTGTACATACAGCAGATCTTGGAGCAGTAGCTCTTTCCTCTGCAGGTCACGTCACGAGAACCGACACACTGGATAAATACGATATCCTTCGGATGCTCGCCGTTGGAAAGACGTACTACTTTACCGCCTGTCGGGCCGGCAGCATTCATCAGACGCTCCATCTCAAGGGAGGTAATTACGTCTTTGCTCTGGTTGTAATAATATTCGTCAAACTTGTCCAGACTGATGGTATCGAAACCAGTTGCCACAACGATTGCGCCGTACTCTCTGGTGATTACTTCATCTTTCTGGTCGTAGTTTACTGCACCTGCTGCACAGACTTTGGAGCAGATACCGCATTTTCCGGTTTTGAAGTGGATACAGTTTGCAGTATCAATAACCGGTACGTTCGGAACTGCCTGTGCGAACGGTGTGTAGATTGCAGTACGGTTGGACAGGCCTCTGTTGAACTCGCTCAGGTTCTTCTTGGAAGGACATTTCTCCTGACAGAGTCCGCATCCGGTACATTTGTCCATATCTACGTATCTTGCTTTCTTACGGATGTCTACTTTGAAATCACCGACGAATCCGCCAACGCTCTCTACCTCACTGTAGGTATAGATGTTGATCTTCTCATGCGCGTTTACCTCTCCCATACGAGGAGTCAGGATACAGGAAGAACAGTCGAGGGTCGGGAATGTCTTGTCAAGCTGTGACATTCTTCCGCCGATACTCGGGGTCTTCTCTACGATATCTACTTCATAGCCTGCATCTGCGATATCCAGTGCAGTCTGAATACCTGCGATACCGCCTCCGATCACCAGCGCACGTTTTACAACGCGGCTCTCGCCCGGGGTAAGCGGGGTATCCAGCATAACTTTAGCAACGGCTGCACGGGCCAGAATTACGGCCTTCTCGGTAGCCTCTTCCATGTCTTTATGAATCCAGGAACACTGCTCACGAATGTTTGCAATCTCCAGCTGATACGGGTTCAGGCCCGCTTTTTCTGCTGCTTTGCGGAACGTTCCTTCATGCATACGCGGAGAGCAGGAACAGATGACAACGCCGGTCAGATGCTCGTTCTGAATGGCATCGATCACTTTCTGCTGACCCGTTTCGGAACACATATACTGATAATCCTCTGCATGAACAACACCCGGCTCTTTGCTGATGACGTCAACAACTTTTTTGACATCAACCGTAGCCGCAATATTTGTACCGCAGTGGCAGACAAATACTCCTATTCTTTGCACTTTTCTCTCACCTTTCTGTGGATGGGTTGTTTTTTACTTTCTATATTTACGGAATGCACTCATCAGAAGCTGCTGCGGAGTCTCATCATCCAGAAGAGCCGGAATTTCATCCGGAGAAAGATAATTCTCTCCTCTCTGACGGATCACGGAAAGACGAACTGCCTCGATCAGTTTGGCAGGTTTTACGTCTCTTGGACAGCGCTCTACACATGCGAAGCAGGAGAGGCATTTCCAGATGGACTTGGAGTTCATCAGTGCTTCCACATCGCCGTTCTGTACGTAAGATACAAACTGATGCGGACGGATGTCCATTTCGTTATAAGCAGGACAGGATGCGGAACATTTACCGCATTTCATACATTTTCTGGTATCCACACCGGCGATGGCACGGATTTCATCGGATGTTGCAATTTTCATGCCTGCACCTCCTCTTTGATGCCGAGTGCTTCTGCAAGAAGCTCGGTAAAGTAGGTAACCGGAAGACCTTCTTTTGTTCCGTTATTGCGCAGGTTGTACATGCAAAGCGGACATGCAGTGATCAGTTCTTCTGCTCCTTTGTAGGATGCGGATGCCATGATCTGGTCTACCATGTTGGATGCCATTTTCTTTTCTTTGAGGGATATGTAGCCGCCGCAGCACTCATTTCTCATCGGATATACGACCGGTGTTGCGCCAAGGGCCTTGATAAAGTCTTCAATGATTGTCGGATTTTCCGGATCGTCAAACTGCATTGTGGTGCTCGGACGAAGCAGCATACAGCCGTAATATGCGCCGATTTTTCTTCCTTTTAATGGGTTTACCACTTTCTCTTTGATCTTGTCAAATCCAACGACGTCACGCAGCACTTCCAGATAATGAAGTACTTTCGTTTCGCCAAGATATGGCTCGGAAAGAGCCATGTAGTTGTTTACTTTTGTCTGAATGTCTTCTACATTCGCCATGTCATCGTTTACGCGTTTGATCACGTGATGACAGGCGGAACAGACTGTGATCAGATCCTGTCCTTTTTCTTTGGCGTCTGCTAAGGCGCGAACCGAAGAAGTTTTGTGGCGATTTCATCGGATGCCTGTGGATACACAGCTCCGCAGCACTGCCAGTTTTCAATTTCTTCCAGTTCAAATCCCAGAACTTTTGCGCACTCTCTGGCATAATGATCCAGATCTTTTGCTTTGTTCTTCAGCGTACAGCCCGGAAAATAACTGTAGGTCATGGAATTGCTCCTTTCTTACTTGCTCCTGTTGGTTTCCATTTTTCCTGCGGTATCTTCTGTCCGGCACCGGAAAAGTTTCCGGTACTCTTTTTATGTACACCCGGCGGAAAATTTCTTCAGGCGCACGTTAAGGCAGTGGGAGATACCGCTCTTTCGCACTTTCTGCCACTGCCATAAATTTTATGTTTTGAGCTTATTGCCCGCTCTTAGTGCTCGATCTGTGCGATAACTGCTTTTAATGCGTCGGCACTTGCTTTGAGTTTTTCTACTTCCTCTTTTGTCATACGCATCGGAATCTTGCCCTGTACGCCTTTCGGTCCAACGAGGGTCAGTGTGCTTAAGCATACATCCTCGATGCCGTACTCACCGTGCATCATGGAAGATACGGTTGCTACAGAATCGGAAGAAGAAAGAATGGTTGCTACCAGTTTGCATACTGCAACAGATACTGCATAGAAAGTAGCTCCTTTGTTTGCAATAACCTGTCCGCCGGAAGTTCTTACGTACTCCAGCATAGCATCTTTGTCGATCTTGGTTACGTTCCTGCCCATTTTTTCTACGGTCTCGTAGTACTCGTCCAGACTGACACCGGAAACGTAAGCGCCGCTCCACGGAATGAAGGAAGTATCGCCGTGCTCACCGAATACGTAAGCGTGGATGTTTTTCTGGGCAATGTTGAGGTGTTCAGACAGTCCGCAGCGAAGTCTCGCGGAATCCAGCATGGTACCAGAACCAAGGATCTGGTTTTCCGGAAGTCCGGAGATCTTTGTAAACACGTAGGTCATGATATCAACCGGGTTGCTTACAATGATGTAGATGGCATTCGGAGCCGCTTTTACGATTTCCGGTGTGATGGATTTTAAGATGTTTACGTTGGTCTGGGTCAGCTCAATACGGGTCTGGCCAGGCTTTCTTGCAATACCGGAAGTAATAATTACGATATCAGAGTCCTTGGCATCCTCATACTCACCTGCGATGATGGAGACCGGATCGCGGAAGCAGGTACCCTGCGCGATATCCATAACCTCTCCCTCTACTTTTTTCTTGTTAATATCGATGAGAACAATCTCAGACGCGATGTCTTCGTTCGACAGTGTATAGGCGATCGTAGATCCAACGCTTCCAGCTCCAATGATGGTAATCTTGCTGCTCATAAATACTCCTTTCTAAAATACCCCTAGTTGGTTTTTGTGATTGATAAATTTTTCACTTTCCTTATCATAGCACTATGACAAGAATTTAACAAGTGTTTTTTTCGAGCATTTTCGTGAAATCTTTTTTCTCACTGAGCCCGTACGCTTCCAGAAGGGGTGTTCTGGATATATTTCAATACAATTATACCATTTTTTGTTCTTTTTCACAAGAATTCTTTCCAAAAACTTACAGCTTTGTCCTTCATCCCGCAGAATTCGTCTTTTTCCGCATGGTTCCCGGGTTTTTGCTTTCTGTGTTTAGTTTCACAAGTCTAACTTTCGTTCGTTATATTTTTAACAACTTTTCGTCATACGGGCTAGTTTCTGTCCTTCTTTTCTACATTTTGTAGGATGTATCCGCCAAATTTCCTGTCTGATTTTCATTTCTGCTGCCGCCAGACGCAAAAAAGACACGGATTTTTCTGTTCCGTGTCTTTTTGCTCTGTTTTTTCTGTTTTTGCTTCTATTCTTCTGTTTCACGGGCCGTTGCCGCTTCGGCAAAT
>ENA-OQDF01000223-OQDF01000223.1-human-gut-metagenome-genome-assembly--contig:-NODE-223-length-22511-cov-2.666771_pt1 | contig 22511 bp, 28 predicted proteins | sample MGYA00242769_ERZ504597 | MGnify/ENA primary metagenome ERZ504597 (study PRJEB26092, sample SAMD00036305) | human gut metagenome | host: Homo sapiens | study: EMG produced TPA metagenomics assembly of...
AAATAATAAAGATAAAATTAAATAGCATGAACCATTACAATCAAATAAATATGACCATATTCCACTACTTGTTCTTGCCCATCACCCACAAATAATCTAATTAAGATTGGACCTAAACAAATATTCATCATTCCTGCTAAAATACTAAAACCACCTGACATTAAAATACATTTATTAACGCCAGTCTTTATTCTATCCATGCGACCTGCACCATAATTTTGAGCTGTATAAGCTGCCATTGCCATGCCAAAAGACATAAGTGGCATAACAGCTATCATATCTATTTTTTGAGCTGCTGCATACGCTGCTACAGCGACTTCACCTAAATTATTCAAAGGGACTTGCAAAATAATAGCACCGATAGCAATGATTGAAGCTTGAAATCCCATAGGAAGTGCTACTTTCAAATGTTGTATAGCTATTTCTCTAGAAATCTTTAAATCTTTCAATTCAAAATGTAATAGAGGTATTTTCTTTTTAATATAATATACACAACAACCGCCATTGATTAATTGTGCTAATACAGTTGCAAAACCTGCACCTTGAATACCCCAGTCAAATACACCGATAAAAACTACTTCTAAAATGATGTTTAATACACAACCTAAGATTAAAAAATAAAGTGGTGTTTTACTATCTCCTAAAGCGCGAATTAAATTAGAAGACATATTAAACATCATTGTAGCTACAATTCCTAAAAAAATTACAGTTAAAAAAGTACATGCCATATCTAATACTTCTGGTGGTGTCTGTAAAAAATAAGTGCAGGGCGAACCATTATCACGCCAAAAATAGTTACAATAACAGTTGTAATAGCACTCAAAACTACACAAGCTGCTGCACTTTTTTCATTCCTTCTTCATCTTTTGCCCCAAAGCGCTGTCCTGTGCAATAGATAATCCAGCTGTAAAACCTATTACAAATCCAATCATAAAGAACATCAAACAGCCACTACAACCTACAGCTGCTAATGCACTTACACCGAGTAAACGACCTACAATTAAAGTATCACTTAATAAATATAATTGTTGAAATACATTACCTACAATAAGTGGCAAAGTAAACATCAAAATTAATTTGGCAGGGCTACCTGTAGTTAAATCTTTTACCATAATATCACCGTCCTTATGTATTCAATCCATTTGAAAAATTTCAAATGATTATAGCTATCTATTCTATATATTTAGTTACAAAAGTTCGTAAATTTTCTTGCAGATAAATTGCTGTAAATTCTAAAGCCTGCGATGATGGTGCTAAGCGATTATAGTGAAAAACTTTTTCTTTATTCACCATATAATCGCAAGGATATGGTATTACATCTACACCTAATTTATTAAAATTAACAACTGCTCTTTCCATATGAAAAGCTGATGTTACAAGTAAAGGCTGTTTATACTTCTTGATTTTAAAATATTAGTACTATACTCTGCATTTTGTGTTGTATTTAAGCTACGATTTTCTAATAAAATCATATCTTCAGATACACCGAGTTCTTTCAAAATGCGTCTGGCAATATCTGCTTCTCTACCACTATCTTCATAAATTTGTCCACCAGATACAATAATTGGTATACCTAATTTCTTCTGTAAGCGAACAGCTGTAAGTAATCGATTTGCTGGTATACTGCATAAGTCCCTGTTCCAGTAACATCTGGTGTATCGCCTGTAGCTCCACCACCTAAAACAATAATTACATCTGCATTAGGTAAATGTTTTGGTGGGTCATAAGCATCTTCTAATCTACCAATTAACATACTTGCTACATAAGAAGTTGATGCTAAATAAAAAATAAATGTAACAAATGTAATAGCTATTGCTAGTCTTGTTTGTTTTCTTTTTTACAACAATAGCTATAAATAAAAATAAACAAAAATATACCTGGCGGTAATACCCAACTAGCACCAAATTTTAAAACTCAATCATAAAATTCCTTTCTTTTCTAATAAATTGTCACAATTTTTTTTAATCTATGATAAAATATTAATAAATAATATTTTATTTTTGGAGGGTTTTACTATGATTTTCACAGAACATGAAATTGTCCGCAAAGAAAAAGCAAATGGTGGTAAAGGTCATATCATTATTGAACATTTACTCACTAAAAACGAATTAAAAGAACAATGCGGTATGTTCGCTCATGTTACTTTAGAGCCAAATTGTTCTTTAGGCTATCATGAACATCACGGTAACGGCGAAGCTTATTATATCACTAAAGGCAGTGGTCTTTACAGTGATAACGGAAATATTATTGAAGTTAAAGCTGGTGATGTTGTCTTCTGTCCAGATGGAGAAGGTCATGGCATCGAAAACACATCTTCTTCTGAAAATCTAGAATTCACAGCTCTTATTATCAATACAGTTAAATAAAAATATTGTAGCTACTAAATTAATCAATTTAGTAGCTACTTTTATTTTAACACAATATTTATTTTCGTACACCAATTTGATAATAATTTAAGCCATGACTTTTTACTGTTTTTGCTTTATAAATATTTCGTCCATCAAAAATATCATTGCCCTTCATTCTTGCAGCAATTTCCATGAAATCTGGACTTTGGAATTCTTTCCATTCAGTAACAATCACTAAAGCATCCACATCATTTAGAGCATCATATTTATTATTTATATACTCTACTTCTACATCTTTAAGATAAAAAGATTTTGCCATATTCATAGCTTGAGGGTCGTATGCTTGTACTTTTGCTCCACGTTGTTTCAATTCTTCAATCAATCTGATTGATGGAGCTTCTCGCATATCATCTGTTCCAGGTTTAAAAGCTAATCCCCAGATTGCAATTTTTTTATCACTTAAATCTTCACCTAAAACTTCTGTGATACTATGCACTAATACCATCTTTTGACGAGAATTTACATTTTCTACAGATGATAATAATTCTGGTTCATAATCATGTTCTTTACTTGTTTTAATCAAAGCTTTTACATCTTTAGGGAAGCAACTTCCACCATAACCACAACCTGGATTTAAGAAACTATACCCAATGCGAGAATCACTTGCGATGCCACGTCTTACTTTATTGATATCAGCTCCTACGCGTTCACTGATATTAGCGATTTCATTGATAAAAGAAATCTTAGTAGCAAGCATAGCATTTGCAGCGTATTTTGTGAGTTCTGCACTTTTAATATCCATAGTTACGAAAAATTCACTAGAACGAATAAATGGTTCATATAATTCTTGCATAACTTCTATTGATTTTGCATTTTCAGAGCCAATAACCACTCTATCTGGGTGCATAAAATCTTGGCAAGCATTACCTTCTTTTAAAAATTCAGGATTAGATATAACATCAAATTTTAAATCACTACCGCGTTTATCTAATTCCTCTTGAATTACAGCTTTTACTTTATCTCCAGTCCCCACTGGTACTGTTGATTTATCCACGATATACATATCATGAATCATATATTGACCGATTTCACGTGCTGCATTCATTACATATTGTAAATCAGCACTGCCATCTTCGCCCATAGGTGTTCCCACTGCGATAAAACAAATATCACTTTCTTTTAAAGCTTCTTTTATATCAGTTGTGAATTTCAAATTGCCTCGCTGTTGAGCTGATTTTACCATTTGTTCTAGACCTGGCTCATATATAGGAATTATTCCCTTTTTCAGATTTTCAATTTTTTGCTCTGCCACATCAACGCAAATAACATTATTTCCTGTAGCGGCAAAACAAGTTCCTGTAACAAGTCCTACATAACCTGTTCCTATCATTGCAACTTTCATTAATATTTACACCTCTATATATAAAATCGCTCACAAATTTATTTATACTTAGTATATTTTGCCTTATTTATGTCTAAATATCAAGAAATTATTTACAAATAACGAATTGTCATTTTATAATAGTACAAATAATAATAAACAATATATATACTATAAAATAAAGGATTGTGATTTTCTATGAAAAAATTTTCTTATACAACTTCTGGTACTTGTTCAAAACTTATAAATTTCAGCCTTGATGAAAACAATATCATTCATGATGTAGAATTCATCGGTGGTTGTAACGGAAATCTTCAAGGTATCAGCAAGTTAATCGAAGGTCAATCTGCTCAAAATGTCATTGATAAATGTCAAGGTATACATTGTGGTATGCGTCCTACTTCTTGCCCTGATCAATTATCTAGAGCTTTAAGTGAAGCTATTCAAAAATAATAAATTATAAAGGGTGATTTTTATGCTTTTTGATACTCATCTGCATACAAAATTTTCTGCTGACTCTAAAATGTCTATCGAAGATGCCATCTTAAGTGCTAAACAACAAAATATAGGCTTAGTACTCACAGAACATTTAGATTATGATTTTCCTGGTGATGATATCTATGAGTTTAACCCTCAACAATATTTTCAAGAATATTCTAGCTACCAATCAAAAACACTCTATTTAGGTGTAGAAGTTGGTATGCAAGAACATACTCTCATTCAAAGTAAAAAATTTGTCGAAAGTGCTCCTTTTGACCAAGTTATTTGCTCATTGCATTTATTAGAGGGTAAAGATTTATTTTATGAATCCTGTTATACTGAAGATAAGCATACTGTATATCTAAACTATTTAAACACAATGATAAAATCAATCAAACAACATGACTTTGCTAATATACTAGGTCATGTAGATTATATTTGTCGTTATGCCCCATATGCAAAAAAGATATTTGCTATGAAGAATTCCATGACGCTATTGATACTCTTTGGCAGACAATCATTGACAAAGGTATTGTGCCTGAACTAAATACTAGACGTTTTGATAACTCTAATAATATATCTATTTTATTAAAATTATATGAACGCTATGCTATGCTTGGTGGTAAATATGTAAGTATAGGCTCTGATGCACATAAACCAGAAAATATAGGTTTTGCCTTTAAAGAAGCTTATGCTTTACTTGATAGATTAAATTTACAACCAGTATATTTTGTCAATCGTCAAATGCAACTCAGTAAAATTTAAAATAAACATTAGAAAGAAGGGTTTGTATGTCCTTAAAAAAAGCTATTTCTACAGGATTGTGTATTTCTTTACTATTTACATCTGGAACTCCTGCTCTAGCTGGCAGTTTAAATAGTACAAATACAGCTCAACCTCCATCTTATAATTATAATGTTTTAGACTCTACTAATCTCCAATCAAAATTATTATTAGTTGAGCAATCTGTATATGGACAAGAGCAAACAGGTGCCCTATTAGATAGAATTAGTCGCCTAGAAACAGATTTTTATGGTAAAACATCTAGTTCTAAAACAGCGCTTAGCGACCGTATAAATACATTATATTCCACTATGTTTGATAATAGCGTTCGTCCTTCTGCTATCACACAAATGAATGGTATTGAATGGTTTTTAAGTCGCCATGTTTCCATAAAATCTATTACTGATAGATTAACTACATTAGAAACTCAAATCTATGGTAAACCAATAACTGGCACGCTACAAAAACGCATGAATGATTTGGCTATGCTCGCTTATGGCAATTCAGATACTAAAACACCTCTTATAGCCACTACTATTCCTGTAGATACATTAGTTAAAATAAAATTAGTTACACCACTCAATACAGAAACTTCTAAAGTTGGTGATAAAGTAAAATTCCAAGCAGCTGAAGATGTTATTTATAATGGTCAATTAATCATTGCAGCAGGTGCTCCTGGTGAAGGTGTTGTTACTAAAGTAAAAAGCGCTAGAAACTTCGGTCGCAACGGTGAAATTGATGTAGACTTCCAACAAATTCAAGCATTTGATGGAACATATATTCAAACAACTTTAGGTGATAAAGCAAAAAAAGAAATTGAAAACTTAGCTATGGCTGCTGGTGCAAGTATAGCAGGTATTGCTCTTTTAGGGCCAATAGGTATTGTCGGCGGAATTTTCGTCAATGGTAAAGATATCGACTTACCTACAGGTACAGAATCCTATATTCAAACTAAAACAGCAACTAATATCTATGCTATTCAAACAAATTTAGATGATAATTTCAAAGTAAATACACCGCCAATTACTAAAGAAGAATCCTACTCTAGCTCAACAGATACTTCATCTAATTCAGATGTTAATACTTCTACATCTACAACTACAGAAAATAGTTCTTCTTCCAGTAGTACAGATTATAATACAAATACTTCATCTTCAAATAATGATATTCTGCAGAAAACAATATTTATGATTATGAATATTAATTTTTATAGAGACCAGATAATATCTGGTCTCTTTTCTAAGGAGGATTTTATTTTGGACGAGGCTCAACTTCGCTTTCTATTTGTATTTACAGATTTAATTGCTCCACTTGTTGCCGGTTATTTATGTTATCGCTATCAAGTAATCACACAAGATTTTTGTAATAAACTTATAAAAATCAACATTCGTTTAGTCGTTTCCATCTTATCTTTTTTAAGCTTTTGGACTTTAAAGATAAGCACAGATTTATTATGGCTTCCTTTATTTGGTTTTTTGGCCTGCATTATTCCTGGATTGATTGCCAAATATACATTTGCTTCTAGTTATAAAAATCTAAATGACCGCGGTGCTTATATGATGGCATCTATGCTATCTAATATTGGTACTTTATCTGGTCTATGTGCTTTTATAGTTTATGGTATTCAAGGCTTTGCTTATCTTCAAATTGTAGCCATGTTCCAAACTTTATTTACTTTAAGCGTTTGCTTTCCTTTAGCTAATTATTATCATTCAAAAGCTAGCCGTAGACATCATCAAAAAAATCAAATCAGTATTCGCAAATTATTATTCAATCTCAATCAATTACCAGTTTTAGCAATGATTATCGGTTTTTGTTTAGCTTTAAAAAATATCCCTACACCTCAAATTGGTTATGATATTTTTAATTATTTAGTACATATAGGTGCTTGGGCAGGTCTATTTCCTGTTGGCTATATCACTAGATTTGATAAAGCCAAATATTTTTACGTAAAACAAGTGATATCATTGTAGTAAAATTTATTGTACTTCCTTTAATCGCCTATTTTGTTGTAATTTATCTTTTCAATGATCCTATTTTAATTGGCAGTATGATTATCGCTTTTTCTGCTCCAACTGCAATCAATGCTGTACTTGCTTGTAGCATATATAAATTAAATGTAAATATTGCCATCTCTTCATTTTTATCTACAACAATCATATTCTTACTCATAATATTCCCTTTATATTTCTTTGTAATCAAAGATTTAATCATACCTTAATCAAAGATAAAAAAACAAATAAGTAGTTTATAACTACTTATTAAAATAATTTTAAGAAAATTTATTTTTGTCTTTACATGTACATTGTATACATGATACAATATGCATGTAAAAAGATAATTTTTCGCGGAGGCGATTTAAATGCGTATAGAACATGATTTTTTAGGTGAACTTGAAGTTCCTGATAATGCTTATTATGGTGTACAAAGTCTTAGAGGTTCTCATAATTTTAACATCACTGGACAAAAACTAGACTCTGATTTTATCATTGCACTAGCTATGGTAAAAAAAGCTGCTGCTATGGCAAATTTAAAAACAGCTCGTCTTGACAGTAAAATTGCTAAAGCTTTAATAGCAGCTGCTGATGAAATTATTGCTGGAAAATTACATGATAATTTCATTGTTGACCCTATTCAAGGTGGTGCTGGTACTTCCATCAATATGAATATGAATGAAGTACTTTGTAATCGTGCCTTAGAAATTATTGGAGAGAAAAAAGGACGTTATGATATTATTTCTCCAAATAATCATGCTAATATGGCTCAATCTACAAATGATGCATTTCCTACAGCTATAAAATTATGTATTATTTTAAAATCTCGTAAATTAAAAATTGCTTTAAAACGTTTATCTTGGGAATTAGAACGTAAAGCTCAAGAATTTAAAGATATTCTCAAAATGGGTAGAACACATCTCCAAGATGCTGTGCCTATTACTTTAGGGCAGGAAATGTCTGCTTATGCTTCTGGTGTAAATCGCGGTTTACGTCGTATTGAACATGCTTTAATCAATTTACACTATATCAACATGGGCGGAACAGCTATCGGCACTGGATTAAATGCTGAACCTAACTACATTCCTGAAGTTGCTAAAATTTTATCTGTATTAGCTGAAGAAGATTTCCATGTAGCTGAAAATTTAATTGATGCTACTAATAATACAGATGGATTTGCTGATATGTCTTCTGCTTTAAAAAATACAGCACTTATGCTCATAAAAATAGCAAATGATTTCCGTTTAATGGCTTCTGGCCCTCGTTGCGGTTTAAATGAATTAAAATTACCAGCTCGTCAACCAGGTTCTTCCATCATGCCAGGAAAAGTAAATCCTGTTATCGCTGAAGTTTTAAATCAGACTTGCTACCAAATCATCGGCAATGATACTGCTATCTGCCTTGCTGTTGAAAATGGTCAATTTGAATTAAATGTTATGGAACCTGTAATTGCATTTAACATCTTTAATTCCTTAAAATATATGACAAATGCTGTTAATACTTTTGTTGATAATCTCTTAATCGATTTAGAAGCTAATAAAGAACAATGCTACACTTGGCTCAATCATAGTGTTGGTACAATCACAGCATTACTTCCTCATATTGGCTATGAAAATGCTTCTATGATCGCTAAAGAAGCTTATCAAACTAATAAACCTGTACGTGAAATCATCTTAAGTAAAAATCTATTAACTGAAGAAGAATTAGATATTATCTTATCTCCAAGTGAAATGACTCGTCCTGGTATCGCTGGTGATAAATTATTAAAAGAAAATCTTCAAAAAAGAGCTTAGTATAAAAATTACCCCTAGTAATAAAATTTACTAGGGGTTTATTTTATTTTGTATTTATTTTTGCCATTAATAATGGTAATTCTTTAATATCATTGATTGTATAAGCCGGATTTTCCACTTTACCAAAACCATAACTTGCAAAAATCATAGGAATGTTTGCCATTTCGCAAGCTTCAAAATCGCCTTGTGTATCTCCTACATAAATAGCTTCATCTATATTATTTTTTTTCATCAATAATTTAATAGTTTCGCCCTTATGCAATCCTGTATCACCATAACATAAATGGTCTTTTACTTTATCTGTAATATTTGCATATCTTAAAGTTGTTTCGATATAACCTACCTGACAATTGCTTACGACATATAAATTATAATCTTTCGCTAATTCATTTAAAGTATCAATAACACCATCATAAAAAACACCTGAATGTTTTTCTAAATAAGCATCTTCATAATCATAACAAGCTTGACAAACTTCAGCACGTTTTTCATCATCTAAAGTAGGCAACATAAGTCTACCAATTCATCCATGGTTTTACCGAATAATTTTTTTTAATTTATCGCCATCTAAATTTGCTTTAATTCCTGCTTTTTCCCAAATAGCTTCATTCCAACTTTCAGCTACTACATCAGTAGAATCCCACAAAGTACCATCAATATCAAAAATAATATTTTTCATAGAAATCTCCTTATTATAAAAGTATTTATTTCCATTTAAGAAAAATCTTAAAATTAATCAACAATAATTTATCTAAAAAAGAAGACTTTTATTTTAATTATAAACACGAATAGATAATAAAAAGTATACTATTTACAACTATACAATTATAAAATCATCTTTATAAAAATAGTATTGACAAAAAAAGATTTTATGTTTATAGTATTAGACAAAGACAAATGCAATGAACAGGAAAAGTATATTTGTGAAGTTTTCAGAGAGTTATGGTTTGGTGCGACATAATAATATAGCAAATAGAAATACACCTGTGAGCTACTGGCTGAACATTTATTTAGTAGGCTTAGTCGGAATGCCACCGTTATCATAGGCTAGGGTATGTTAGTACCTGAATAAAGTGGCTTGCTAATAGCAAGAAGGGTGGTACCACGGGTTAATTACAGCTCGTCCCTATTTTAGGGACGAGCTTTTTGCATTTATTTTTAAATAATAAAACTACTCAATTACTTAGCAATTTAGGAGGAATATATATTATGATTATCGTTATGAAACCAGAGGCTACAACTGCTGAATTAGAGGCTGTAAAAAATAAAATTACTGATGCAGGTTTAAATTTTCACCTTTCTCAAGGTTCTTCTCGTACTATCGTAGGTGTTATTGGTGATAAGAAAAAAATTGCTACACTACAAATGAATAGTTTCGGTGGTGTAGAAAAAACTGTTTCCATCACTGAAAAATATAAATTAGTAAGCCGTGATTTTAAAAAAGAGGATAGCATTATTGATGTAAATGGTGTTAAAATTGGTGGTGGTCATCTCGCTATCATGTCTGGCCCTTGTGCTGTTGAAAGCAAAGAACAATTGCTTGAAGCTGCTAAAGCTGTAAAAGCTTGTGGCGCACAATTTTTACGCGGTGGTGCATTTAAACCTCGTACTTCTCCATATGATTTCCAAGGATTAGCTGAAGAAGGTTTAAAAATGCTTCGTGAAGTAGCTGATGAAGTAGGTCTTAATGTTGTAACTGAAATCGTAAATATCAACGATTTAGATATGATTTGCAAATACGCTGATATGCTTCAAATCGGTGCTCGCAATATGCAAAACTTCCAATTATTAAAAGAAGTAGGTCATACAAATAAACCTGTACTTTTAAAACGCGGTCTTAGTGCTACAATCAGTGAATGGTTAAATGCTGCAGAATACATCGCTAGCGGTGGTAATTACAATATCGTACTTTGCGAACGTGGTATTAGAACATATGAAACATTCACTCGTAATACTTTAGATTTAAGTGCTGTAGCTGCTGTTAAAGAATTATCTCATTTGCCTATCATCGTAGACCCAAGTCATGGTACTGGTCGTTGGCAAATGGTTCGCCCTATGGCTCGTGCTGCTATCGCTGCTGGTGCTGATGGCTTAATGATTGAAGTACATCCACATCCTGAAGTAGCTCTAAGCGATGGCGACCAATCACTTAAACCAGATAATTTTGCAGTTGTTATGCAGGAAGTTCGTCAGATTGCACAAATGATGGGGAAAACATTATGAATACAGAAAAACACCAAAATTACATTTAGCCATTTTAGGTGTAGGTCTTATCGGTGGTGCTTTCGGTATGGCACTAAAAGATAAATTACAAGATGATATCTTCATCACTGGTAATACTCGCACTGAAAAATCTTTACATGAAGCAAAAGCTTTAAAGGCAATTGATGAAGGTTTTTTAGACCCAATAAAATGTGTACAAGGTGCTGATATTATTTACCTCAGCACTCCTGTATTACAAATTGTACCTTTAGTAAAAAAATATTACCATATTTAAAACCAGGTGCAATTTTAACAGATGCAGGCAGTACAAAATCCTTCATTGCCAAACAAATCATGGATTTACTTCCTGAAAATATCTATTATGTAGCTGGTCATCCTATGACAGGACGTGAAAAAAGCGGTGTAACAGCTGCCCATAAAGATTTATTTAATAATAAATGTTATGTAATCGTCAAAGATACAGGTGCTCCAGCCAAAGTAGTTGAAAAAATCGTCAATCTAATAAAATTAACTAATGCTAATATTACAACTCTCACTTTAGAAGAACATGACAGATGTGCTTCTATCATCAGTCATATTCCTCATATCACAGCAGCTGCACTAGTTAATCTTTTAGATAAAAACCCTAACGATTTAGAATCTTGTATCACTCTTGCTGGTGGTGGATTTAAAGATACTACGCGCATTGCTTCCTCTAATGCTGATATGTGGGCAGATATATGTATCTCTAACAGTGAGCCTATTATCGAACATCTATCACAACTTCAATCACTATTAAGCGGAGTAATCACTTCTATTGCCAAAAAAGACCGCCAAGCCATTCATGATTATTTTGTTGAATCAAAAACAAGACGCGATATGATACTAGAAGAAACAAAGGACAAATATGATTTAATTTAGGTGAAAAATGAAACACAAAGCTTATAGTTTTCTAATTATCGCTTGTCTTCTATGGGGATTTCAACCTGTTACTATAAAAATAGTAACGCAAGAAATGAATATCTTAACGATAATTCCTCTTAGATTTCTTATTGTCAGTTCTAATTTTATTCATCATCATGAAAATAACAGATGAAAAATTTTTACCACCAAAAAAATCTCTATTAACTTTATTCCTAATGGGATTTTTTGGCATTACAGTAAGTAACGGCATTCAGTTTACAGGACTACAATATTCCTCTGTTGGTAATATGACATTAATCAGTACTACAGCTCCTGTTATCACTGTTATTTTAGCCAGAATTTTTCTTAAAGAACATTTAAATTCAATTCAAGTAACAGGTATAATTATTTCTTTCTTAGGTACATTATATTTATTAAGTGGAGGAAATATCACTACTTTTACCCAAATGAATTTTAATAAAGGAGATATTTATTTCTTCATCGGTGAAGTAGCTTGGGTCATTTATATTTTACTCAGCATTCCTATACTCAAAAAATATCAGTCTTATCCGCTACCGCCTGGTCTGGATTATTTGGTTCTATCTTAACAGCAATATTTGCCCATTATAGTGTAGGCTTACAAATAGTTCCGCTATCTCCTATCGCTCTTTATTCATTCTTATTTATTATTTTAGGTGGCGGTATAACTGCTATGATTTGCTGGAATTTAGGCACTAAAAAAGTAGGTGCTAGTAATTCTGCTATATTTTTAAATCTATTGCCTGTAATTGGTATTATCTCTGCATATTTTACCTTGAATGAACCAATTACCATGCAAAAAATTATAAGTGGCATTTTTATTATATTTGGCGTATATGTAACAACCCACAGTCATAAATTTGTAAAAAATGCTCATTAAAAAAGACGATATCAAGATGATTTTTCATCAAGATATCGTCTTTTATTTAGATTTTATTAAATACCTTTAAATTCAAAGGAGAAATGTTTATCTTCATTTTTGTGATATATTCATCAAGAGTAGGTGCGCCCCAAGAATCATCACCGCCAACACCATACATACCAGCAGAAGCTCTGAGAACTGTATGATGTGGTCTAGCTAAATCATAATGATGTCTAGCATTTTCAATTTCATGTGGATTGTATGGAAGAGCAGAAGCTTCAAATGGAGTTGCAGAAGAAATTCTAACACCTCTACCGCGTCTATCTGTTACTTCAAACCAACGAACATCACAATGATTTCCACATTCTTGTGGTACTAAATATGGCTGAATTTCATCTTGTGTTGTAGTAGTGAAGATGCCTAATTTGCCACCTTCTTTACGGTCAATATAATTATCACATGGACCTAAACCATAGTATTTGATTTGGTCATAATCAACTGGAAGTGTAAAGAGCATACCAAAATCAGGAATAGCAGGAAGACCTTCTACTTTTTTGTAATCCATATCAACTTTAACAACGCCATCACCTGTAACAGTATAAGTTACTACTACATGAGCTACTGGTCTTGTTGCAAGTTCATAAGTGTATTTTACAGTTGCAGATTCATTACCATTTTCAGATACTTGCATATCTACGCATTTAGTGTACATGCTTGCTAATTTCCATTGAGCTGTATCAAATGGCATACCACAACCATTATCATTGTCGATAGGTGCTCTCCAGAAATTCATTTTAGGGAATTCTTCAATGAGTTCTACGCCATTATATTTATAAGAAGTAAGCATTTTTCTATCAGCTGAGAACATAACGCTGAAGCCTTCGCCTTTTACGCCAATATTGAAATCGGATTTAACGACTTTAATTGGAGCTACTGCTTTTTTATCTGCTTTGCCTTCTTTTGTGAATACATATTGACCGAAAGCTACTTCATGACCACAATTTGCCCAAATAGTTGCTTGTTTCAATACTAAAGAAGCTGTAACTACATATTCACCTGCGCCAAATGTAGGTAATGTATAAGCCACTTCACCTGTTTGACCTGCATTGATATCAGCAGTTAATTTTTTCTGCCAAACATTTTTGCCATTTTTAGCTAAAGCAATAATTAAATCATAATCACTTGTATTTGTGAATAAAGATTTATTGATGATTTTTACACCAGTTTCACTTGGAACGAGTGTGAAGTTTTGATAATTGAATTTAACTTCTTGTAATTTAGAAGTTGGTGCATGATCTGCAAATACGATACCATTACCAGAAAAGTTATAATCACATGGTCTATCGCCAAAATCGCCACCATAATTCATTACATCATTGCCATATAAATCTCTGGTCCAGATAGCTTGGTCTGCAAAGTCCCAAATAAATCCGCCTTGATATAATGGTTCTTCATCAGTTAAATCAGTGTATTTATGCATACCACCATTACTGTTACCCATAGAATGAGTATATTCACAGCAAATAAATGGTTTTTCTCTATATTTAGATAAGAATTCTTTTATCTGTGCTACTTTTGTATACATCTGGCTTTCCATGTCGCTTGTGCCATCATAACGACGTTCATCAGGCATAGCCACCAATACCATTTTTCCGCTTGCTTCATTAACGCGGTCCCAGCAAATGCTTTCATAGTGAACTAAACGAGATGGGTCAGCTTTACGGAAGTATTCAGACATATCATAGATATTTTTACCACCATAAGATTCATTACCACAAGACCAAATAATGATACTAGCATGGTTTTTATCACGTTCAAGCATGGATTTTGCTCTATCCAATACAGCTTCATGCCAATGTGGATGATCATTTGGTACAGTGTTTTTATCACAGCGTACACTTCCGCGAATTTGCCAAGAACCATGTGTTTCCATATTTGTTTCATCAATTACATAGAAACCATAGATATCGCAAGTTCATATAATTTACTGTTATTTGGATAGTGAGATGTTCTGATAGCATTGATATTATTTAATTTCATAATATCTAAATCATGAGCGATTTTACTTTCAGGAATAGCACGACCATAGTAACAATCGAATTCATGGCGGTTAACACCTTTAAATACAATGCGTTTACCATTGATTTTCATGATATTGCCGTCCATTTTAAATTCTCTAAAACCAATGTTTTGTGGAATGATTTCTACTACATTATCATTTTCATCTTTTACAGTGAAAGTAGCTTTATAAAGATTTGGATATTCTGCACTCCAAAGTTTTACGTTTTCAACATCTGCTGTAAATACGCTTGTAGCACCTGTAATTTCTTGAACTGTATCAATTACTACATTTTCTTCATTATCTACTAATTTAACTGCTAATTTTTTAGCATTTTCATTATTCCATTTGAAATCAATAGATAATTTACCATCTTTATAATCATTGCAAGGAGTTGCATGAATGAATAAATCATCAACATGAACTTGTGGTTTTGTATAAAGATATACATCGCGATAAATACCGCTAAAGCGCCAGAAATCTTGGTCTTCAAGCCAGCTAGCAGAGCTGAAACGATAAACCTGTACTGCTAATTTATTTTCGCCTTTAACGAGATAAGGTGTTAAATCAAATTCTGATGGTGTACAGCTATCTTCGCTATAACCTACAAATTTGCCATTGAGCCATAAAGCCATTGCACTATCTACGCCCTGGAAAGATACAAATACTTCATTCCAGCCTTGTGGCACTGTAAAATATTTTACATAAGATGCGATTGGATTATTTTCTGTAGGAATTTCGCCTTCGTTTAATTCTTCATGACCGTCCCAAGGATAAGCTACATTTGTATATTGAGGTTTGCCGTAACCTTCCATTTGAATATGTGCTGGAACACGAATTGTATCCCAAATTTTGCAGTTATAATCTGCTTTTTCAAAACCTTCAATACGAGATGCTAAATTTTTTGCATAAGAGAAATACCATAATCCATTTAAAGATTGACGCATGGACATTTCTTCATTGAGCATTTCTTCTTCATTAGCATAATAATGATGATCGCTATGTGCAGGTAGACGATTATCTGCAAAATATGTTGAGTCTGCCAATTTACTTATGTCGAAAATTTTTTTTGTTCCATAAAATATCCTCCTAAAAATTCTTATTACTTTGTTATTTCTATATAAGTATTAAAAAACCTTGCATCTAATTTAAATAAATTATTATATTATCTCAATAATTCAAAATACTTTTACTAAATGCTCAGTATGTAAACGTTTGCTTTAAAATATATAAAATATTTCAGAATTATAAAAAATATAATAAATTTCGAATTAGAACTTATTTATATTATATACAAATAGACAGAAAAATATGTAATATGTTAAACTAAATAATATAACATTTTGAAACAGGTGATTTTATGCCTCTAAAAATCAGAAAAACAATTTTACGTGAACCATTTATTTTTGATACTATAGGAAATCATTGGGAACAACCACCTGTCTATCGTCCAAAAGGATATCCATTATATCATTATTTACAGACAGAAACAGGCTGTGGTGTAGTAGATATCCAACAAAAACAATATACATTAAATGAAGGCGAAGGTATTTTAATCGCACCTTTTACACCACATTCATACAGCGGTAAAACTAAACAATGGATAACATCTTTTATAACTTCACAGGAATTATTGAAAGCACTATTCCGCAAATATTAGGAAATCACAAAGCTATTTTCATCAATAAAGAACAAGGCATTGCTATCGGAAAATTAATCTGTGATATGACAGATAGATATGAAAATCCTTCTATTGAAGCAAACTCATTTTCCATCGACTGCTATAAATTACTGATGCATTTTATGGATAATGTCAATTTCAACAATTTACTAAATGAGCCTTTATATCAAAAATATGTATTACCTGTAATTAAAGAAATCGAAACTTCCTATGCTAGTGAAATCACAGTACAAAAATTAAGCCAACAAGTGTATGTTACACCACAATATTTATCGCGCTTATTCTCTAAATTCTTAGGTTGCTCTGTCTATAAATATCTGACAAATTATCGCATCAATAAAGCAAAAGAATTATTACTAACTCATCAACGCATGGAAATTCAACAGATTTCTCAATTAGTAGGTTTTTAGATACTAGCCATTTTATTGCTATGTTTAAAAATTTACAGGAATAACACCTCTTGATTTTCGCAAACTCAATTAAAAAGCTAAGATTAATGGTTTTTATCATCATTAATCTTAGCTTTTATTTATTATTTACCTGTATCTGCCATGCGTTTGCCAACGTTTTTATCAGAATAATCTTCTAATGTAACCCAAAGTGGCTGGCAATGAATATAGATGTATATGCACCGCAGAAAGAAACCTATCAATAAAGCAAAGGCAAAATCTTTTGTTGTATCTCCGCCAAAGAAATAAAGCGCAAATGTAGCGAATAATACTGTAGATACTGTATAAATAGAACGAGTCATAGTCTGATAAATACTTGTATTTACAAGTTCTACAATATCGCCATTTTTTCTAAAATGCAATTTTAAATTTTCGCGGATACGGTCAAAAATAACGATAGTATCATTTATAGAGTAACCGATAATTGTAAGTAATGCTGCTACAAATGAAGAATCTATTTGACGCTGAGTAAGTGCAAAAGCACCAAGTACAATAATTACATTGTGTACTAAGCCTAATACTGCTGAAATACCGAATTTAAATTCAAAACGATAAGATACATAAGCAATGATCAATAACCATGAAATAATTGTAGCATATATAGCATTCATGATAAGTTCAGTACCCATTGTAGCACCGACTTTTTCTTCACGAAGCACTTGATATGCACCTAGTTTATCAGTTAAACCAGCCATTACTTCTTTACGTTCTTGTTCTTCTAAATCTACAGTTCTTATCATTACATTTTCAGATTCTGTAGATGAACTAGATTCTCCAGAAAGCTGAATTGTACTATTGCTCAAATTATATTCATTTAAAACAGCACGTACATCATTTATATTTACAGCCTTTTCAAAGCGTAAATCCATGATAGTACCACCAGTAAAGTCAATACCCATATTAAAGCCACGAGTTACCATGAAAAACAAGCTGGCAATAATCAATAATGAAGATATTGCATACCATATCTTGCGTTTACCAATAATATCAAATCTAGCCATTATTTCATGTCACCGTCCTTTACTTTATGACCTAAAGATACACCATAATACGTGGGTCAGTGAATAATCTAGCTGCAATCAAATGTTTAAGCATAAACTGTGTTAATGTAATAGCTGTAAACATACTGATGACAACACCAAGACCTAAGGTAATGGCAAAACCACGAATTGGACCTGTACCAAAGAAGAATAATACTGCTGCTGCAATAATTGTAGTTAAGTTTGAGTCAAAAATTGTAGTAAAGGCACGTTTAAAACCTGAATCCATCGCCATGCGAAGTGTCTTGCCAGCTTTTACTTCTTCTTTGAAATGTTCAAAGATAAGTACGTTGCATCAACCGCCATACCGATAGACAAGATAATACCCGCCACCCCTGGAAGCGTGAGCGTAGCATCTAATAATTTAAGCACGAATAATAAAATTATTACATAAGCCATCAAGCTTAAATTTGCAATCAAACCAGAAACACGATAGAAAAGTAACATAAATACAAAAATCGCACCTACACCAACAGTGAATGCAAATACGCTTTTATCTTTACTATCTTGACCAAGTGTTGGGCCTACTGTACGAGTTTCTATAATATCAACTTTTACAGGAAGTGCACCAGAACGTAAAAGCACTGCTAAATTATGTGCTTCTTCAAGATTTCTAGAACCTGTGATTACTGCTTTACCGCCAGTAATTGGTTCATTAACACGTGGAGCTGTTAAAACTTCACCATCAAGTAAAATAGCAATTGTTCTGCCTACATTCGCAGAAGTTAAATCAGCAAATTTTTGAGCACCTTCATCTGTGAATTCAATAGCTACTTCATTTTGATTATTTTGTGTAGTTTGTTCTCTAGCATCTTTTAAATCTGTACCGCTTAAAACAGTATTGCCTTCTTCATCTTTGAATTCAAGCATAGCTGTTTTACCAAGTACAGCAATAGCTTTATCTGGGTCTTTAACACCAGGAAGCTCAATGATAATACGGCGTTCGCCTTCACGCTGAATGATTGGCTCTGTCAAACCAAGTTCATTTACACGTTTTTCCATAATTTTTACTACACGGTTCATAGCATCATCATTAACTTGTGCTTGCTCTGTATCTACACCTTCTAAAACGACATGAGTACCACCTTGAAGGTCTAAACCTTGTCTTATTGAGCCAGCTAGTGGTGCTATAAATGCAGCAAAAACACCAACGATAACAATAATTACCGCTAATAATTTCAATAAAGGATTTTGTTTCAAAATATCTTCCCCCAATATCCTTATAATTATCTGTATTTTATAGTAGTATTTTCTGTCAAATTCATATCTACTTTGATATCGTAATCGTCTTTGATTACTTCATCAACTAATTGACAATCATATACTGCTGCTATTTTTTTAGCTTGATAGCTTTTACTAAATATCTATCATAATAGCCACCACCCATACCGAGTCGATAACCTTTTTTATCTAGTCCTACAGCAGGCACTAAAATAAAATCTATATCTTGTGGCTTTACAATTTTTAGATTTTCTTCTTTTACTGTCAAAATATTATATGCACCTACAACTAATTCATCTAAAGATTTTATTAAAGTCGCTTGCATTATTTTCATATTTTTATCAGTAATATAAGGCAGGCAAATTTGTTTGCCTGCCTTGAGAGCATTTGTTATTAATTCTTTTGTCTGAAATTCATCAGGCATTGAAGCATATAAAAAACATATCTGAGAATTTTTATATTCCTCAAGTTCTACAATTTTCTTTGTAATTACTGCTGAATACTCATTTTTCTGGATTAATGTTAACGCTCTTCTTTTTGCTAAAAGTTCTTTACGTTGAACCTTTTTATTATTTGTTAGCTGGGTTAGCATTTGTTTTTTCCTGAGTTAAATCTCTAGCTACAGCAGCACTGCTGATTTTAATTTCTACATTATCAGCAATTCTAATTCTAATGAAATCAGATTTTTCTAAATCAATATAAGTAATTTCCCCATGGATACCACCTATAGTTAAAATACGATGACCTACTTTTAAATTATCCATCATTGTATTGCGTTGTTTTTGTTGTTTTTTCTGTGGACGATAAAGTAAGAAATAGAAAATTATTACCATTAATACTATTGGTCCATAGGAATAAAGACTTGCCATCATTGAATCACTCATAAAAAATTCTCCTCATCATAAAAAATTATATTAATTTATTTTATATTAGCTATAGTATAGCATAATACCTCTATTTATTTACAAATATTCCTCAAAATTTACACAGATTTTGCATTGAATGAGAAATTAGCTGTAAATTTGCGATAAAATTCTGGGAACCTATCTTCCATGATAGATTGACGCATCTGTCTCATAAAGTCAATTAAGAAATGAAGATTATGGATTGTTAATAAACGTAAACCAAAGATTTCATTTACACGAACTAAATGACGAATATAAGCTCTAGAATAATTTCTGCAAGTATAGCAATTGCAATGTTCATCAATTGGGTGGAAATCATGCTCATACTGTGCATTTTTATTACTAAACGACCATTCCATGTCATAGCTGTTCCATTTCTAGCTACACGAGTAGGGTATACACAGTCAAACATATCTATACCTCTCATTACGCCTTCAACTAAACAATCCGGTGTACCTACACCCATCAAATAACGTGCTTTATTCTGTGGTAAATGTTCTAAAGTGATATCGAGCATTTCATACATCAATTCTTTTGGTTCACCAACACTTAAACCACCAACAGCATATCCAGGGAAATCCATATCTACTAAACGATTAGCACATTCGATACGTAAATCTTTATACATACCACCTTGTACGATACCGAATAAACCTTGATTTGGATTTGTCATCGTATCTTTACAACGCTGTGCCCAACGAAGTGTAAGCTCCATAGACTCACGAGTATATTTGAAATCAGCAGGATATGGCACACATTCATCAAATGCCATGATTATATCTGCACCTAAATCCATTTGTGATTGTGTAGCAATCTCTGGAGATAAGAACTTTTAGAACCATCGATATGAGAACGGAAAGTTACCCCTTCTTCAGATATCTTGCGTAAATCACCTAAGCTAAATACCTGAAATCCGCCACTATCTGTCAAAATAGCTCTATCCCAATTCATAAATTTATGCAAACCGCCAGCTTCTTTCACAAGCTTAGAGCCAGGACGCAAAAATAAATGATAATTGTTACTTAAAATAATTCCAGCACCCATTTCTTTTAATTCTTCCGGTGCTAAAGTCTTAACACTAGCCTGAGTACCAACAGGCATAAAAATAGGTGTATCAAAACTACCATGTGGTGTGTGAATACGACCAGCACGTGCTCCAGTATGTGGACACTGCTTTATAAGTTCATAAGTAATTGCAGGTTTCATTATGCCTCCAAGATAAATATATTTATTCGTTTTTCTTTTAAATAAAAGAAAATGAAACCAAAAAAGAAAATTTCCTAAAAATAACTATCTTATTCTATAAACATAGCGTCGCCAAAGCTAAAGAAACGGTATTTTTCTTTTACTGCTTCTTCATAGGCGGAAAGTACATATTCTCTGCCAGCAAAAGCGCTGATTAACATGATTAAAGTTGATTTTGGTAAATGGAAATTAGTGATAATAGAATCTACTATTTTAAATTTATAGCCAGGATAAATAAAAATACCTGTTTCTTCTGCTATTGGAGAGATAGAGCCATCTTCTTTAGCAGCTGATTCTAAAGTGCGGATAGATGTTGTACCTACAGCGATTACTCTACCACCATTAGCTTTAGTTTGATTGATAATATCTGCTGCTTCTTTTTCAATATGGTAGAATTCTTTATGCATTACATGGTCTTCAATATTATCTACATTTACAGGGCGGAAAGTGCCAAGACCTACATGAAGTGTTACAAAAGCTAAATTTACACCCATTTCTTTTATTTCCGCTAATAATTCTTTTGTAAAATGAAGACCTGCTGTTGGTGCTGCTGCTGAGCCTTCTTCTCTTGCATATACAGTTTGATAGCGATTTTTATCTTCTAATTTTTCATGAATATATGGTGGAAGTGGTGTTTCACCCAATCTATCCAAGATTTCTTCAAAGATACCATCAAATTTAAATTCTACAATACGACCGCCAAAATCTGTATGACCTACAACTTCACAAGCAAGCTCATCACTAAATTCAATGATATTACCTAATTGAGCTTTTTTACCTGGTTTTACTAAAACTTCCCATTGATTAGTATTTGTTAAACGCTTTAATAAAAATACCTCAACTTTACCACCTGTTTTTGCTCTATGACCAATAAGACGAGCAGGCATTACCTTTGTATCATTAAATACTAAAGTATCACCTTTGCGTAAATACTGTTTAATATCATAAAAATGTTTATGTTCAATAGTTTTTTCTTTGCGATTTAACACCATCAAGCGTGAATGGTCACGTTTAGCACATGGTGTTTGAGCTATTAATTCTTCTGGAAGATTATAGTCAAACTCATTTAATAGCATTAAATATTATCCCTTTATTTTATTTATACATATCTTTATATTTACATCAC
>ENA-OQDF01000224-OQDF01000224.1-human-gut-metagenome-genome-assembly--contig:-NODE-224-length-22490-cov-3.024639_pt1 | contig 22490 bp, 19 predicted proteins | sample MGYA00242769_ERZ504597 | MGnify/ENA primary metagenome ERZ504597 (study PRJEB26092, sample SAMD00036305) | human gut metagenome | host: Homo sapiens | study: EMG produced TPA metagenomics assembly of...
CCAAGAATGATCACCGGACTGAGCAGTGCAAACGCACTGTCCTTTAACACTCTGGCAAATCCCTTATCATGCAGCTTTCCGACCATCGCCAGCTTCTTTTCCTGATCTTCCCCATGCTTCTTACAATAATAGATGGCATACACCATCAAAAGACCGCCGATCATCACACCCGGAATGATCCCTGCAATGAAAAGATCGCTGACCGATGCACCGGATGCCATTCCATACATGATAAACGGAATACTCGGCGGAATGATAACGCCCAGTCCGCCTGCTACTGCCACAAGAGCTGTCGAAAACTTCTTATCATATCCCATCTCCATAAGGATCGGGATCGTCATACTTCCTACTGCAGCTACCGTAGCCGGTGCTGATCCTGATATTGCTCCGTAAAACAGACAGGTCACAACCACCGCACATGGCATCCCTGCTGTTCTCTTTCCCATAAAATAAGCAAATACATCAAATAATTTTCTTGAAATCCCACCCCGTGCCATGATAATTCCTGAAAGTACGAACATCGGAACTGCAAGCAAAGGGAAACTGTCGATTCCTCCAAGCATAGAACGGATGACATAAGTTCCGCTTGCTGTAAAGGACGGATCTACCGCTCCCGGAAGTACCGATGCAATTCCGAGAGATATGGATACCGGAATCGCAAGGATCAGACAGATCACAAAAATCAAAAATACAACCACTGCCGGCATATCATTCTCCTCCCTTCCTGAATACTCTCTTCCACTCAATGATCCATCTCTGGAATACCCGGATCGCTGACAGGATAAATCCCACCAACGGTGCTGCCTGCACATAGTACATCGGGATTCCCATTGCCGGGCTTGTCTGTCCATTTGCGATTGCAGACAACAGATATTTCCATGCAAACGGGATCAGATAAAGAAATAAGATCAGTTCAAATGTATGATTCACTCCTTTGAAAATGGCTTTTCCCCTCTTTGGGAACATCGCCACAAACTGCTCGATCTTGATAGAAATACATTTTTTCGTACAATAACTCACACTCAGGAATCCCGCCCAGATAAATATATACCGGGTCAGTTCTTCCGACCAGGAAAGTGAAGCTCCGAATATATATCTTGCAATGACCTGTATTCCCATGATCACTGCCATGGCTGCAAGTGCAATGACCAGTAATACTTCTTCCAGGTTCTCATCTAACCATTGTAATGCTTTTTTCATCTCATCACCTTTTCCTTAATTTTCATCATATCTTTTTCGTTAAAAAAAGACTATATCAAAAAATATATCATTTTTTATTTTTTCTGTCCATCCTCTCAATTTCTTCTGCCACCATAACTAAAAAGGATTCCCCGGATCTTTTTGTCGTATACTTCACACAAAAAACTGATACCTCAGACTCCATCGATAACTCCCCCGAATTGATCCAAACTATCAGTTTTCTTTTTATTTTTCTAAATTCACTTATAAAGATGTCGGGGTCAAAAGCCCCCAACTTTGATGCCTACGGATTGCTCTCCGTGCTACGCACTCCCACAACCCTGGCATCTTATAAATCCATTAATAGATGATCATAGCTACAATTACTGCTGCCAGTGAACCGATCATTGGAGCAAGTACGGATGTCATAAATACATACCAGTAACTTTCTGCCAGTGACAGTTTCATCCAGCGGAGCTGTGCAACCATTCCACCTGCATTTGGCAGTGTATTCATACCGGTTGCACATGCCGGTGCCAGTCTGTGAAGTGCTCCTGCACTTGCACCCTTTGCAAGCAGACCGTCTGACAAATGTTCAAAGAACATGGCGATGGAAGAGGTTCCGCTTCCAAGGATACCGGCAAGGATATTCAGTCCGAAGAACTCTGTCAGATACGGGTTCATCTTCAGACCCATTACAAAGTTGATAATGGACTGGAATCCCGGACAGGACTGAAGTACGCCTGAAAATCCAAGAATCGCTGCTGCCATTACAGTTGCTCCGATTCCATTATTTACACCCTTTTCAAGAATCTTTGCCACACTTCCGACCTGTTTATGACAGAACAGAACAATCACAACAGAACCAACAAACATACTCAGTACAACGATTGCATTTGTATTCATATCTGTCAGGTTAGAAAGAGCAAGTACCAGTACTACAACCAGGATAAACGGGATCAGTGCTACCCAGAAAGACGGAAGATCATCTCTTGTCGGCTGGATCTTAACTGGCTGGGATTCATCGATTGCTGTTCCCTCTTTGATCGCTGCTTTTTTGCTGCATGAACCATGTAAAAATATCCCACTGCAAAAGATACCACGAAAGCGACCCATCCAAGGATCGGTGCTGATCCCATGGAAGTTCCGAGATACTGTGCCGGCATGATGTTTGTAATATTGATGGCATACGGGATCATTGCTGAGCAGGTTGCTCCGATAAAGATGATTCCCGGAATCATACGGTATGGGTATCCTGCCTGCTTCATCATGATCGTTGCGATCGGTGCCAGTACGAAAAGTACTACAAATCCTGATACTCCCACATATACGAATACCGTTGTGATCAGTGCGATAGACAGGATAACTCGTTTTGCACCCATTTTTCTGTAACTACATTTGCAATGGATTCAGCACAACCTGATGCTGCCATCAGTTCCCCAAACACTGCTCCGATTACAAGTACAAATACATTGTTCTGAATAAATCCTACATACCCCTCTGCATAAGAACTCAGTGATGTCCACCAGTCCATCCAGCTTGTCAGGATAATGATAAATGAAACCAGAATCGTAGATGTAAATACATCAAGTCCCTTCCAGATTGCTACTACAAAGATGATTGCTGCCAGCAATAATCCGATGACTGATATTGTTGTTGCCATAATTATTTGTCCTCATTCTCACCCACGATCCGAATCTTGCCAAGCGGCTTCCGGTATGGGTTCTTTCCTTCGTAAAAATGTTTATCAAGAAAGTCGATACACTTCTCAATATTCTGATCTGCCTTGATTACCTGAGAACCATGCGGTTCATTTTCAAAGAGATCCAGCTCCACGCGGTCTTCTCCGCAGACAGCTTTTACCTTTTCTGCCATGTAGACAGACTGATGATAGTCGATGACCAGGTCATTTGTTCCATGCTGAATCAGCATTGGCGGACAACTTTCCTTTACATGACTGATCGGGCTTACCTTACTTGTACGTTCCGGATAATACAGTGGATTATATCCCAGCAGCATCGTAAACATTGAGTCATTTGATTCTCCGTCACCCGGCATCATTCCCTTGCCTGCACCGGTCTGCTTACGCACTTCATAAATGTCTGTTCCGAACTGCTCTGCAGAACAAAGCTCACTGATCGTATACCATGCAATGGCACAGTCGATCTTTGAAGATGCTTTTACTCCGACATTCAGATCATCATGTCTTCCTCGTCTGCTGTCACTGCCAGAAGCTGCGTCACTGTACCGCCTGCTGAATTTCCCCATACTGCAAACCGATCCGGGTCTAAATTCAGTTTCTCTGCATTGGCACGCAGATAGCGGATTGCTGCTTTTCCGTCGATTAGCTGTGCCGGCCATTTTGCTTCCTGTAAAAGACGATACTCTACCGTTGCAACTGCGTATCCCTGTGTCACAGGCAGACACATTGACTTAATGTAATGTGTCCTCTTGTGTCCCGCCGCAAAAGCTCCACCATGGAATACGATCACCAGCGGATATGGGCCTTCTCCGTCTTCCGGATAAAAAACATCCAGAATCTGGTTCGGTGACTCATCTGCATAGACAAGATCCAGTTCGGTCTTTGCAAACTGCGTGATATCCATCTCCGGCTCTGTCTTCAGAAATGTCTCTCTGTTGTTCATCCCTGTCATTTTCTCTCCTCCCAGTAATAATTCGAATGCTGTTTTATAAATCCTGATCCTTACAGACTCTTATGAAGCAGGCCAAGAACTGTTGTCAAATCTTCAATTCCCATCTGTCCCGGAGCGGATACTTTTCCAACTGCTCCAATGTCAGTGCTGAACCGAATACTTCACCGCAAAGACGACTGATCACACCGGTTCCTGACATGGACATTGTAATGATCGGACGGTCTGCATATTCTGATGCCATTTCCTCTGTAGCAGAAAGAAGTGTCAGAACATCTTTCTTATTCTGAGGCATTACAGCGATCTTTGGAATATCTGCTCCTAATTCCTGCATTTTTCTTAAACGGGATACGATTTCGTCCTTTGCAGGAGTCTTATGGAAATCGTGATTAGAAGCAATGACTTTTACACCATTTGCATGTGCTGTCTCAACAACTGCTTTCACCGCATCATCTCCTGTAAACGCTTCTACGTCTACAAGGTCAACCAGTCCTGTTTTTGCCGCATTCTGATTCAGTTCTACATAAGTTTCTGTCTCAATGGATTTCTCTCCGCCTTCTTTGGATGTACGGAATGTGAACAGGATCGGAGTCTCACCAAGTACCTCACGAAGAGCTTTCATTGTCTCTTCTGTCTTTGCAAAATCGAAAATATCTTCATACCAGTCTACACGCCACTCAACAACATCGGCCTTTGTAGATTTGATAGTTTCTGCTGCTGCAAGGATTTCTTCTCTTGTTACCCCAACGATCGGTACACAGATTTTCGGGATTCCTGCACCAATTTCAATATTTCTTACTTTTACAGTATTCATAATACTATTCCTTTCTATGACTTCTTTGGAGGGGAACCCGCACCGGTCGTTCTGCTCCGGTACAGGTTTCATTTTTACAATTTTCTTATTTATGCTTCCTCTGCATTTTTCAGAAGTACACCATATCTTACATTTACAAAAAGTCCCAGTGCCACGCCTACTGCTGTAAGAACAATGTTCATTACCATAACCTGGGATGGCTGCATCTTTGCTGCTGCTGTAAGGATCGTGTAGTTACAAAGTGAGGATGCGATCATAATCAGAGCTGTGATCGTTCTTGATCTTCGGGAAAAGCATATTGCATACAGAAGTTGCGATCTGAAGCAGTCCGCCTGCTCCTGCCCATCCGATGATAAATGCTCCTGCGATCATCAGCGGCTTGCTCTGTCCTACCAGTACAACGATCAGTGTTGCCAGGCAGATCACCGGATATGCCACGATAAACGTACATCTTTGATCTTTCTTGTCAGCAGTGCTGTCACAACCAGTGCGATCAGTGTTCCTGCTGAATAATATGTCTGCATGATGGACGGATCAGCCCAGCCTACATTCTCTTTTGCAAGTTCTGTGCACAGTTAAGCCATAACTGGAATGTTCCCGTGCAGGTAAATCCGATCAGGATCATAGCTACAGACTCGATAGAGAAATGAGTATGTTTTAAGCTGTCGATCAGACCTTCCTTCTTTCCTGCTGCTTTCTGATCTGCATCAGGAAGTGGGAAAAGCATAACCAGTACAAGCAGTACTACATAAATAACACCGCAGATATAAAACAGCATATTATAGGAAACCAGTCCTGTAGCTGTTGTAGCAACAGTTGCTCCCAATACAAACGGAAGGATCATCTGTGCGATGGCAATGAAAAATTTAATTCCCATTGTAGCAACACCCGGTGCTTTGTAGATGATCTCTGCAACTGCCGGATAAATTCCTGTATCCAGGAAGGAGTTTGCAATACCTCCGATGATCGCACATACATAAGCGATCGTATATCCACCATTTGTTCCTGCATTAAATGCAAGTGCAAGACCGATCAGGTAGATTGCATAAGAACCACTTCCGATTGCAGTAGAAATGCGGCGTCCCAGTTTGTCAGATAACGGACCTGCAAACGGCAGGGCGATCAGACGTCCGAGTCCTAATGCCGCTGAGATTGCAGTGATCGCCATTGCCTCTACACCCCAGGATGCGGCAAGAGCTTCTTTTATAACAGCCTGTCCCAGAATGGAACAGCCAATACCATGGATAAAATAATTTAAATACAAAATCAATGCACTTGGCATATATTTCTTATTCATAATGATGATTCCCTCTCAATTCTCTTTCTGATCCTTAGTCATCATATCTGATGTTCAGGACTTCCTTCATGTGGTCGATCGGCATCTCTTTTCCTGTCCAGAGCTTGAATGCAGCAGCTCCCTGGAACAGCATCATTCCAAGTCCGTTCATTGTCTTGCATCCAGCTTCTTTTGCCATCTTACGCATCTTTGTCTCAAGTGGAGAATATGGTACATCAACAACGATCAGTTCCGGACGGAAGAATGACTTGTCAGGAACAACTGACAGATCCTCTAACGGCTTCATTCCAACACCTGTTCCGTTTACAAACAGGTAAGAAGAATCCATCTCTTCTTTTAATTTCTCTTTATCATCTAAATCATATAATGTAGCTTTGCACTCTGTCTTTTCATTGATCTTCTTTACAGTCTCTACTGCATTATCCCAGAACTTATCATGGATATTGAAGATGGAGATTTCTTTTACTCCGTCAAGTGCTGCCTGGATTTCGATTGCTGTTGCAGCTCCGCCTGCTCCGCAGATCGTCATTTTCTTTCCGATCACATCAATATCATTATCCTTTAATGCCTGCATAAATCCGATTCCGTCTGTGATATGTCCGATCAGTTTTCCGTTATCATTTACGATTGTATTAACTGCTCCACACATCTCTGCTGCCGGTGACAGTTCGTCCAGATACTGTCCAACTACTGTCTTATTTGGCATAGAAACGTTAGATCCTACCATCTTTAAAGCACGAAGTCCTTTGATCGCATCTTCAGTGTGCTGTTGTCAACTTCAAATGCAAGGTAAGCATAATCAAGACCAAGTGTTGCAAATGCTTCATTATGCATTGCCGGTGAACTTGAATGTCTGATCGGGTAAGCCATAAGTCCGATTAATTCTGTGTGTCCTGTGATTCTCTCTGCCATGATTTTTCTCTCCTTTTAAATCTGATAGCCCTCTGCCATCTTTTAATATTAATATGAATGATAATTTTTTCACCGCTTCCTGCGGTATGTAGTTTGTTAATTATCAAACAACCTCTCTGCCTCCTATTATACGAGCATTTTTCCAATACTTCTAATATATCTTTTTTTATTTTTAATAGCTTTTTGCTATCAGTTATAGTATACTTCTACTAACAGACCACTACTGTATGAAAAGAAAGGAGACTCCCTATGACACTCAATCAGATTCTCTATTTTCAGACCGTTGCCCGCCACCAGCACTTCCGCCTGGCTGCAGCCGAGCTGTCTATTTCACAGCCCAGCTTAAGCCGTTCCATCGCAGTACTGGAAGAGGAGCTTGGTATCATCCTCTTTGAACGAAAGGGGCGTACCGTCACCCTTACCAAATATGGGAAACTTTTTTTAGAGCATGCCGACCGGATTCTTGATGAAGTCCGGCTTGCCCAGAAGCATATGAAGAAACTGTCCGGGAATGCCGGTCATGTGGATATCGGTTATGTCTTTCCGCTTGCTGCACACTATATTCCCCATACAGTACGCAGATTTCTCAGTACACAGAAAAATAAAGACGTAACCTTTAATTTCCATCAGAGCCATACCGGAGAGATGATCCGTGGATTAAAAAATGAAAAGTATGATGTCATTTTCGGATCTTATGTAGAAGATGAACCAGACATCCAGTTCGTCCCTATCCTGAACCAGGAAATGATCATCATCACCCCTGTTGGCCACCCGCTTTCAAAAAAAGAGCAGGTTTCCATCCATGATCTGGAACATTACCCGCTCATCGGTTATGATCGTACTTCCGGTCTTGGACGCTTTACCAGCCGGACTTATACTTCCTATACACTCCATCCGAATATCATCTGTGAATCCCCGGATGAAAACGCCATTGCCTCTCTTGTTGCAGAAGATTTTGGGATTGCCCTTGTTGCGGATGTTGCGATCCTGGATCACTTCAAATTAGAAAAGCTGCATTTAAGTGATGTCACACTCCATCATACTGTATATCTCGCCTACCTGCGGGGCATTATCAGATCCCTGCTGTCCGCAATTTTATTTCCTTTATAAAAAAGAAGGAACTTCTCTGTGAGGTTTCTTCCCTTCTTCCAACGATCTATTCTCTGATATTTTTCCAGGATGCCCTGGGATTTTCTTACATTCCCCGCCTTTTTACATACTCTGCAAACTTTTGTACCAGCGGTGATGGTACTTTTCCTTCCCCTGTGCCATATAAATATAGCGTTGCTGATCCTGGTTACGCAAAGGAACAACATCCACGTCCAACTGGGATAAGATGGGGATCTCCGGCATAATGGCAATCCCGAAATTCTCTGCCACAAGTCCTGCCATAGAACCGTCTTCTTCAATTTCATAAGCAATCTTGGGATTCAGCTTTGCCTGCTCAAACATCCGGTCCACCACTGGTCTCAATCCGCTGTTCGGTGTATAAAAAATCTGTGGATATGCGGCAGCCTGCTCCAGATCTACAGCTCTTTCATAAGAAAGAGGATGCCCCTTTGGTACAACAACCACTAATTTTTCTCTCCCCACCGGAGTAAAACCAATCTCCCCTTCCCGCTCTGCCATGGAACAGAAACCAATATCAAACCGGTCTTCTTTTAATCCCTGGATGATCTCTGAAGTATTTCCTACTGTAAACCGGAATTTTACTTTCAGCTCCTCATGAGTTCGCAGGAAATCTCCTACCAGCCTCGGTACAAATCCACTGCCAAGGGTGTAAATATAAGCCAGCTCCACCACACCTTCTGTCTGTCCGGTCATGCTCTGCACTTTTTTCACCCCGGTATCCAGCGAATGGATTGCCTCATCTACATATTCTTTAAAGATCTTCCCATACTTTGTCAGAACCACACCACGTCCCTGCTTTTCAAATAGCTTTGTTCCGATCTCTTTCTCAAGAGAACTGACCGCATGACTCAGACTCGGCTGTGAAATAGACAGTTCTTCTGCTGCCTTTGTATAATGTTCTACTTCTGCAAGTTTGGCAAAATAATGCAACTGATTCAGATTCATTTCCGTATTTCCTCCGTCTTCCTGATTTTCCCTCTTTGTATAAAATATCACAATTCATAGATAATATCTATTAATTTTGCTGGAAATATGTATTTGTTTTATATTTTACTTTTTCTATAATACGGGTTGTAAGACAGATTGTTAAGCAAATGTCAAGCAACCTCTCATGGCAGTTTACAATCAACATTTATATTTTAATTTAATTCATTCACTATTTTAATTCAGGAGATTACTAATTATGAAAAAGAGTATCAGCATATCTTTGAACCTTTTACAGTTCGCCGTATGACAATGAAGAACCGTATCATGATGACTCCAATGGGAACGAACTACGGAGAATCCAGTGGAGAAATGAGTTTCCTCCATATTAATTATTATGAACAGAGAGCCAAAGGCGGTGTAGGACTTATTATGGTAGAAAATGCCAGCGTCGATTCTCCGGAAGGTTCTAACGGAACCACTCAGCTCCGTATCGACCACGATAATTACCTGCCTCGTCTTTTCAAACTGACAGAGACGGTTCACAAGCATGGTGCATGTATCGGTATCCAGATCAATCACGCAGGAGCTTCCGCACAGTCTGCAAGAACAAATATGCAGCCGGTATCCGCTTCTGATATTCCGTCCAAAGCCGGTGGAGAGATTCCTCGTCCACTTTCTAAAGATGAGATCATGCGAATCGTAAAGAAATATGGGGAAGCAGCAAAGCGGGCTCAGATCGCCGGATTTGATACTGTAGAGATCCACGGAGGACATTCTTATCTGTTAAGCCAGTTCCTCTCACCGATCACAAATAAGAGAACAGACGAATTTGGCGGTTCTCTTGAAAACCGTGCAAGATTCGCACGCCTGGTCATTGAAGAAGTAAGAAGACAGGTCGGACCATTCTTCCCAATCTTCCTCCGTATCAGTGCTGACGAATTTATGGAAGGTGGAAATACACTGGAAGATTCTTTGGAATATCTGAAATATCTTGAAAAAGAAGTAGACGTAATCGATGTATCCTGTGGCCTGAACGGTTCAATTCAGTATCAGATCGATGCCAACCACTTCCCGGATGGATGGCGTTCTTACATGGCAAAGGCTGTAAAAGAGCGTTTCGGAAAACCATGTGTAACAATGGGAAATATTCGTGACCCACATGTTGCTGAAGATATTCTTGCAAGAGGTGATGCTGATCTGATCGGTATGGGACGTGGACTGATCGCTGATCCTGACTGGGTAAATAAAGTAGAATTTGGGGATGTTTGTGATATCCGTAAATGTATTTCCTGTAATATCGGATGTGCCGGAAACCGTATCGGAATCAACCGTCCGATCCGCTGTACTGTAAATCCGAATGTACCGGACGGAGAAGGATATAAGAAATTAAAAGTTAATAAACCTTGTAACGTAGTTGTTATCGGTGGTGGAACTGCCGGAATGGAAGCTGCCTGCACAGCCGCTGAAGTCGGATGTACAACCTTCCTTCTCGAGAAGAAACCATACCTTGGCGGTCTTGCAGCAGAGATCTCAAAGATTCCGGACAAGAAACGTCTTGCTGACTTCCCGAATTATATGATCCACCGCACAAATAACCTGAAAAATCTCTTTGCATTTACAAATACAGATGCAATGTTGACTTTATCAAGAACCTGAAGCCAAATATCATTGTCAACGCAACCGGTTCTTCACCGCTGCTCCCACCAATCCCGGGACTGCATGAGAACATTGACAAAGAAGGCGGAAAAGTTGCTTCTATCCTGACCATGATCAATCATGTCAACGACTATCCGACTGACCTGACAGGAAAGAAAGTGGTTGTTATCGGTGGTGGAGCTGTCGGTCTTGATGTTGTTGAATTTTTCGCTCCACGCGGAGCAGATGTCAGCATCGTAGAGATGATGCCGATCATCGGAAATGGAATTGATCCGGTATCCAAAGTTGATATGGGTACATTAATGAAGAAATACGGCGTACATCAGATGCCGAATACAGCACTGAAAGAAGTCCGTCCGGACAACTTCCTTGTAGAAGCGACGGAGAACTGAAAGAACTTCATTTGATTATGGATTTGTCTGCCTGGGTATGAAAGCCGAGAATCCGGTTCTCCAGCAGGTAAAAAATGCCTTTGAAGATGATCAGAATATCGAGATCGTCAATATCGGAGACAGCGTAAGAGCAAGACGAATCATCGAAGGTACAGAAGAAGGACGTAACATCCTGAATACTCTTGAGAAGAGAGGATATCTGTAAGATCAGAATGAATATCAGAAGTTAAGTTATCCTTTGAGCCTCTCCATACAGAAGACCTGCCAGTTGGCAGGTCTTCTTGCATATCTGGGTATAAAAAGAGGAGGCAGGAGAACAATCAATCGTTCTCCCACCTTCTCTTTTTCGTTCATTTTTCTATGATCTGTCTACGGCTTTTTCCTGCCGACAACCTTCTCTTACTGATCTTTTATTTTGCCTCGAGTACCTGATACTCTCCGTTCTGTACTACAACAACGGTTGGATCTTTTGTAGGCTCTCCGTCCTCGCTCCAGGTGATACTCTTTCCTGTAAGACCATCATAAGTGATCTCTGTCATGCCTTTTTTCAGTGCATCACAAATATCAGAAGCACTCATATCCGGTGTAATATTCTCTTTCTCTGCTGCTGCCTTGATTGCATAAACACAGTCATAAGCATCTGCTGCAAACTGGATTGGTGTATCACCAAATGCGTCCTTGAAATCAGCCACGAACTTCTGAGTTGCATCATCTGTAGCATTGGCTGTAAATGGTGTCAGGAACATCAGGTTCTCTGCCAGTGAAGCATCAAATCCTTCAAGATCCAGAATACCGTCCATTCCGTCACATCCGAACCACTTCGGTGAAAACCTGCTTTATTTGCCTGTGCAAGGATCAGGGATGCCTCCTGATAATAGATCGGAAGGAATACCAGCTCTGCTCCGGCATCTTTTGCCTTCTGAATCTGTACTGAGAAATCAGTCTTATTATCTGCTGTAAATGCCTTTGCTGCTACTACTTCAAGGCCTTTTTTCTCTGCCTCTGTAACAAAGTTCTGATAGATTCCTGAAGAATAAGTATCGGAACTGTTGTAGATAACTGCTACCTTTTTAGCCAGGTTATTATCAGCAATATAGTCGGCTGATGCACTACCCTGGTTCGGGTCTGAGAAGCACATACGGAATGCATTATCATACTGGATACTCTCTACTGCTGTAGCAGACGGTGTCAACTGGAACAGATTATCGTTATGTGACTCTTCAACTACTGCTGTACAAGGTGTAGATGTTGTCGTACCGATCAGCATCTGCATACCCCAGTCTTTCAGAGTATTGTAAGCATTGACAGATTTTTCAGCATCGGACTGGTCATCCTCAAACTTATACTCAATCTGCTTTCCATTAATTCCTCCTGCTGCATTAATCTCGTCTACTGCAAGCTGGATTCCGTTCTTTACCGCTGTTCCGTAATTGCATTATCTCCTGTTGTAGGTCCGATTCCACCAATCTTAAATGTATCAGTATCTGCTGATGAACCTTTGTCATTACTACTTCCGCAGGCTGCCAGTGAAACAACCATTGCTGATGCAAGTACAATACTTGCTGCTTTTTTCAGCATTTTCATAAATAATCCCTCCTAAAAATAAATTTTCTCCATGGATATATTAGCTCTTATTCTCTGTATTTGTCAAGTTAAAAATGGATCGCACTCTATTTTTTTCTTACAATTAGTTATTTCCATTGACTTTATTGAACCACATAAGCTTAAGTTCCCCGGCAGCACCCCCAAGCCGTCAAAAAAACAGCAGCGGGATTTTTCCCGCCACTGCCTTTTCTGTGCATTTCTTAAATTTTCTGCTGCTTTATCTGTTTTTCTCTTTTTTCTTCAGATAAATTCCTGCACAACCCATTGCAAGACTCAGAAGCATCAATTCCGCATACACACCGGAACTGCTGTCTCCGGTCTTCACTGCTGTATTTTCTGTCCTGCATCTCCCTTACCGGAAGTCTGAGCATCATTTCCGGTTGTTCCATTGGACGGAACATCTGCAGCCGGCTGATCTGATCCCGGATCAGTTTTTCCCGGATCATTCTTGCCTGGATCATTTTTATCCGGATCGTTCTTGCCCGGATCATTTTTACCAGGATCGTCTTTGCCCGAATCGTCTTTGCCTGAATTGTCTTTTACTTTCAATCCCTCTTTTGCCGCCTGCAATGCTGCAAGTGCCTGATCTACTGCTGCCTGATCTGCACTCTCATCTGCCAGCACTGCCTCTGCTGTCTGTAACGCTGCCTGCAATGCCGCAACGGACTCTTCTGTATATCCTGACAGATCTTTTTCTTCCAGTGCTTCCAGTACTGTTCTGAGTGTTTCTTTATTGACTACCACTTCTTCGCCTGTTCCAACTTTTACAGTCACTTCCGCCGGAAGTTCTGCTGCCTCTGCAATCGTTCCCTGCGTTACAAGTGTTCCCTGAAGTGTATAGGTTGCATCCTTTTCACCGGAATATGCTGAAAGATCCCACTGAACCGGAAGGACTACATCAACTGGTTCGGTTACTCCGTCTACTGTTACTTTTACAGTGACCGTTGCCGGAAGCTGATCACGGATCTCCTCTGCTGTCGTTCCTTTCGCTACTTCAATCTGATTCAGTGCCGGAACTCCTGTCACTGCTGCTGTCTCATTGATCTTTCTTCCTTCTACTGTGATCTCATTGATTCCGATGCCGTCACCATAAGCTTCACTGTTCAGTTCTGTAAAATAAAATCTTACATATCTGCCGGCTACCGGCTGCTCAAATTCAACCACATCCGTCTGTCCGGTCAGTCCTGCTTCTTTAGAAAGAGCTTTTACGGTTGTCCAGTTTTCATTATCATCTGATACCTGGATCTCATACTGCGTTGGATAAACTTTATTAAAGTATTTTGCAGTGATCTTATCGATCAGGTTTGCTGAATCCTCTCCCAGGTCGATCACTACCCATGCTTTCGTATCGGTAGCGTTACTTCCTTTGATCAGATTGCTGTCCCACTTCGTACTGTCATCCCCGTCTACACAGTTCTCTTTTCTTCCGTTAGTCGTTCCCGAAACCGTTACCGGCTTATTAAGGGAAAGATTTTCTTTTTCTGTCGTAATCTTTAATAATAATGCATCTTTCTTTGCGAGCAGAGCCTCTTTTGCCTCATCAATCGCAGCCTGATCTGCATCTTCTGACTCATTGACGGCTACTGCACTCTCATAAGCTGCTACAAATTCTGCTGCCGTAGTCTTTGTATAAAGTGTCCGGTCAATTTCTTCTGCTGCCGCGATTGCTGCCGCAAGCTCTGTCTTATCCGGTGCTGCCTGTCCGCTTCCTACTGTCACGGCAACCTGTACCTTTACATCCGCAGTGTTCTGAACTGTTCCATTTAATGAAATGATTCCTTCCAGTGTATAGACACCATCTGCCGCTGCATTATAATTCTCTGTATTCCATACAACCGGCATCTGCACTGTCTTTGCAGTTTCAGAGCCGTTACGCTTCAACTGTACACTGACAAGTTTCGGAAGATTCAGATCTGCTGCTTCTGTTCCTTTGTCTACCGTAATTCCCTCTACAGCTTCTGCTGCCTCAACCTGATACTTTGCTTCGCTCTGAATACCATAAATCTCAAACTCTTTCAGACCGATCGCATTTCCTGCTGCCTGGCTGTTGATTTCAGTAAAGAGAAGTCTGACATATCTGACAGACAATGGTGTCTCTGTCTCATAAGTATCTGTCTGGTTTGTAAGTCCTGCATTCTTTGACAGAGATTTTACTGTGATCCAGTTTTCATGATCGTTAGAAACCTGGATCTGAGAAGCTGTCGGATAAACTTTATTAAAATATTTCATGGTCATGCTGTTGATGATGCTGGTCTTTGTCTCACCCAGATCTACATAAACCCATGCAGTTGCCCCTGCAGGAGCATTAGATCCTTTCAGCACATTACTGTCCCATTTGGTACTCTCATTTCCGTCTACACAGGCTGATGGTACTACACTTGCAGTTTCTGTACCTGAAACGGTCACTGTCTTATTCAGTGCAATATTGGACTCCGTCTCTTCTTCGTCTCCATCTAAAATGATATGCGGTACATATTCACCGATGTCATCGGTATCCTTTCCTGCTTTGTCTGTAAAGATCTCATAGATAGATGGCTGCCTGCCTGCTGTCCACTCCAGACGGATTGCAAAGATATTCTCATCTTCTGAAACATCGAATTTCTTAGCACTCTTATCAAATGTTCCTACTTTCTCATAACCATCTTTTGTCAGTACTTTCACTGTTGCATCAGATATATTTGCCGCATCCTGAAGGATTGAGAAAGAACGAAGCTTTGTATTCTCTGTCAGTCTGTATTCCAGATAATCACCATCCACAGTTGCCGCTGATGCTGTAAATACACTGGAAATATCTCCGTCCACGCATTTTTCTGCATTTCCGCTGATACTGCTGACTACTTCACTTGCCTCTCCCGCATCCTGGCTGACTTCTTTATTGATCTCTACTTCATGGATCTTCAGATAATATCCGCTGTTGCCGGTCAGACGGATCCGGATATATTTTGCATCTGCTCCCTGTGCATTTCCCTTAAGGAAACGATACGGTACAACAAATTCTGAATTATCGTTCGCTACTGAACCGATCTGCGTCCAGTTCGTCTTATCTTTTGAATATTCAAGTACTGCATTATAAAATCTCGGATTTCCATCTCCTGTCACCACATTGACATCATACAAAGCAACTGTCGCACCGAGATCAATGATAAGATAATCTCCGTTCTGTTGTGCTTCATTCGTCCATGCATAAGTGGAACGATCTCCGTCAAAAAGATTATCCCATTTTCCCTCTTTCAGTGCATTCGTAAAACTATGCTCCAGAACACTCGGATTCATCTTCAGATTTTCTGCTGTCACTCCCAGTTTTTCAAGATCACAGGTCACTGCACTGTCTGTATTGTTCACAATTCTTATGTATCTGAGAACTGCAGGTGCTGTAAAATCAGCCTGTCCGCTCCACTGTACCCCATTTGTGGAATACTGGACAGCTAACTGATCCAGCCCGGTTCCTTCTGCAGTAATCGCAGAGGCAGAGGTCAGAGCTGTCATTTTAATTCCAACATACTCTCCTGCATTCAGGGTAAGATCTGTAAGATTTCTTACACTGTACTCTTTTCCCTGCACAGTCAGTGCTGTCTGCTTCAGGGAATCCACATTTGTATAAATCCGCTCTCCCTGTACTTCTTTTTTATTGACTGTAAACTCTCTGACATGTGTCCAGTAGTCCGCCTTGGAAGATGTTCCTGTCGCTGCAAGACGAAGTCTGACATATCTTGCAGTAATATCCAGATCACTCCGCTCAATTTTTAAAGTATCATTATACTGTTCACCAATCTGCGTCCAGTCTTCTCCGTTCTCGGAATATTCCAAAATGGCTTTATGGAAATAATCATGGTCTGTATCATTGGATCCCTGAAGGATAGAAATATCCGTCACATTCAGTACACGTCCCATATCTACACCATAATAATCATTTGTCTTCTGAACGGTATTCCATAATCCTGCCGTAGTCTCATCCCCATCAAAAATCTTCGCTGACTGGGCATCATCTGTTCTCTTTGTTCCACCAAGTACTGCATAGAACTTTGGTGTAAGTCTGTATTGGATGAATCCATTAACGGGGTCAGATTATTTTTTACATAAGCCGTAACTTCTGATAAAAATGGCTGAAGACGCTTGCTTCCCGCCTCTGCCTTTGTTGTTCCGTCACCTGTATTATAAGTGTTCCACATATTCAATGCTTTTGCTGCTGTACCGAAATTCGTCCATGCCTCTTCTGCATCATTTTCCTGAAGTGCCTGTGCGGACTTCAGAATCGCCTTAATTCCTGTAGCAACATCATTCAGAGAACTGAGCCATGGATTCAGTTCCTGAACCAGCTTTGTATTTGTACAGTTTTCTTTAAAATCTGCTACTGCTGCAACAATCTTATCCATTTCTGAAATAAGACTTTCAACTTCAGAATCATTTTTCAGTGCAGCACCGCTGTTGATCTTATTCAGAACACTTGCCAGTGTATCCTTCAGATATTCTGACTCCGGGAATCCATTGCCAATACGGCTGGAATGCGGGCAGTTGGATACATTGCTTGCAATTTTAAAATAGGAATCCTCTACTTCCGGCTCAAGATAACGGAAAGCATCTTCCCAAACAGTCTGAGCATTTTCAGAATAGTTTTTGTTATTCCTAGAATAACGCTGCCAACTGGAATAAGCCGACTTTATTACTCTCAGCGAATCGGGATGGATTGGATACCGCACCTGCCATTCCCGTTACACCATCTCTTGCATAATAAGTAATATCGCCAAGATAGATTCCTGACTTGGCATGTTCGTTGACCGGATAATTGATCCAGAAACATGCTTCATGCCCTGACTTTTCTTTCACGTAGTCAATCGTACTCTGCGTAATCGGCGAGTTTACATCTGCTCCTGTCCAGTAAATACTGATAGAAGGATCCAGCCCCTTTAATGTCTCCAACTCTGATGCATTGGATGACCATTTTGACCACACCTCATTATACCCCTGTGGACAGTACGTCAGTGGTTTACATCCTTTTGGCTCAATAAACTCTTTTGTAAGTTTGTTCAGAAGTGCAACTACATCCGCATGAGAACCTTTCCAAAATCATCATTCAGAATATCAAACTTACGGACTCCCGCATCATACAACTGCTGGAATTTTGCTGTAAGCTGATTATAACGGGTATTGTACGCCTCTTCATTCGATGTATCTAATCCATTAAAGAATCCGGAAAGATGTACAGACCATGCATAATAACACTTCGTCTCCTTTCCTACTTCTACCAGTTCCTTGATCTGATCAATGTCAGACTGTGGATACAGTTCATTCCATTTTGATGTATGATATACATCTGTCTTTGATGCGTAAACATAATTGTTCATCTTCACATCTCTTGCAAAACGCATCAGACTCGCACGGGATGCATAATCCCATCCGCCATAAAATCCTTCGATAAATCCACGGAATGCGACACCAGCATAGTCCTCAATCTGAACATCCAGAATTTTTCCTTCCTTATTATTAAAAGAAGAAAGCATCATCTGTAATGTTGCAATTCCATAAAAAGTGCAGTCTGTATCTTTTCCTACGATTGCAATGACTTCATTTCCGTCACTGTCTGTATCTGCACTTAAAAGATACGGATCATTTTTTCAAATAAATCTGCTGTCCCTCTTGTGATATGATCCGCAACATACGTATCTGCTACCCCGCCTGATTCTTTTACTCCGAGAAGAATATTTGTCTTACCGGAAACTATATCTTCTGATAGATTCATAGTCCGGTCATTCTTCTCAAGTACTTCCTTCAGGAAGTTGACAGTGTACTTGTCAATCCCTTCTTCTGCAACAACATTCACATCCTCTGACATGATAAAGCTACTATTTCCATATGTCACAGATTGCGGAATTGGGTAAATTTTGTACTGATCTGCTTCTTTTGCGAAAGCTCCTGCTGACTTTGCTGCAAAACTCCACTTCCCATTGAAAGGATCAATGTGAAGATCAGCAGACTGCTCAGCAGTTTCCTGTACTTCTCACCTTTTTCATCTTTTTTCCCCTTTACTAAAAATATTTGTAGCTCATTATATTATAGCAAATAAAAGGCTTGTTTCACTTGTTAAATCTGTATCAGACAAATGGTATTTTTATATGATTCGGAACTATATTAAATTCGATCACTGATATAAAACTGCTGTTCTTACTCCCCGGCAAATTGCATCTCGTGCAGGCACTGATGCCGTTTGTCAGGTTTGTGCAATAAAAAACAGTGCTTTCGCACTGCTCCTCATTCCTATCCATATTTTATATACTTTCAAAACTACATACAGTTAAAACCAACACCATCATCCATTTACCTATCACTGCTTTGGTTATGCCCTCGACCTATTAGTAACAGTCAGCTCCATGTGTTACCACACTTCCACCTCTGCCCTATCTACCTCGTCGTCTTCAAGGGGTCTTACTAACTTGACGTTATGAGATATCTCATCTTGAGGGGGGCTTCACGCTTAGATGCCTTCAGCGTTTATCCCTTCCCGGCTTGGCTACTCTGCTATGCCTTTGGTAAGACAACAGATACACCAGCGGCCAGTCCATCCCGGTCCTCTCGTACTAAGGACAGCTCCTCTCAAATATCTTACGCCCACGCCGGATAGGGACCGAACTGTCTCACGACGTTCTGAACCCAGCTCGCGTACCGCTTTAATGGGCGAACAGCCCAACCCTTGGGACCTACTTCAGCCCCAGGATGCGATGAGCCGACATCGAGGTGCCAAACCACTCCGTCGATGTGAACTCTTGGGAGTGATAAGCCTGTTATCCCCAGGGTAGCTTTTATCCGTTGAGCGATGGCAATCCCACTTTATACCACCGGATCACTAAGTCCTACTTTCGTACCTGCTCCACCCGTCGGTGTCGCAGTCAAGCTCCCTTCTGCCTTTGCACTCTTCGAATGGTTTCCAACCATTCTGAGGGAACCTTTGAGCGCCTCCGATACCCTTTCGGAGCGACCGCCCCAGTCAAACTCCCCACCTGACATTGTCCCCCAGCCGGATCACGGCTGCTGGTTAGAAACCCAGTACTGCAAGGGTGGTATCCCAACAGCGGCTCCATGGCTACTGGCGTAACCACTTCAAAGCCTCCCACCTATCCTGTACATACAATACCGAATCCCAGTATCAAGCTGGAGTAAAGCTCCATGGGGTCTTTCCGTCCTGGCGCAGGTAACCAGCATCTTCACTGGTATTTCAATTTCACCGGGTGCATTGTTGAGACAGTGCCCAAATCATTACGCCTTTCGTGCGGGTCGGAACTTACCCGACAAGGAATTTCGCTACCTTAGGACCGTTATAGTTACGGCCGCCGTTTACTGGGGCTTAAGTTCAAAGCTTCGCTTGCGCTAACCTCTCCCCTTAACCTTCCAGCACCGGGCAGGCGTCAGCCCATATACTTCACCTTGCGGTTTTGCATAGACCTGTGTTTTTGCTAAACAGTTGCTTGGGCCATTTCTCTGCGGCCACTCTCATGGCACTCCTTCTCCCGAAGTTACGGAGTCATTTTGCCGAGTTCCTTAACAATACTTCTCCCGTCGGCCTTAGGATTCTCTCCTCATCACCTGTGTCGGTTTGCGGTACGGGCACATATAAAACAATAGCGGCTTTTCTTGACAGCCAGGGGCCTGGACTTCCCTACTTATGTTCGGTACGCATCACGTCTTCAGATCAGTATCACGGATTTGCCAATGATACTCCTACCTCGCTTGCTCCGGGATCTCCATTCCCGGATTCCATTCCCTGTCTGTGTCCCCACAGTTCTGTTTATATGCGGTACAGGAATTTCAACCTGTTATCCATCGACTACGTCTTTCGACCTCGCCTTAGGTCCCGACTTACCCAGAGCAGATCAGCTTTACTCTGGAAACCTTAGATATTCGGCCTGAAGGATTCTCACCTTCATCTCGCTACTCATTCCGGCATTCTCTCTTCTTAGCAGTCCACCACTCCTTACGGTATGGCTTCATCCCGCTAACAATGCTCCTCTACCAATGTTTACACATTCCTAAGCTTCGGTGTCGTGTTTCAGCCCCGGACATTTTCGGCGCAGGGACTCTCGACTAGTGAGCTATTACGCACTCTTTCAATGAATGGCTGCTTCTAAGCCAACGTCCTAGTTGTCTTAGATCCCCACATCCTTTTCCACTTAACACGCACTTTGGGACCTTAGCTGTAGGTCTGGGCTCTTTCCCTTTTGACCATCCAACTTATCTCGTATGGTCTGACTCCCATGAATCATCTTGATGGCATTCGGAGTTTGATATGCTTTGGTAAGCTTTGACGCCCCCTAGGCAATTCAGTGCTCTACCTCCATAAGACTCTCATGAGGCTAGCCCTAAAGCTATTTCGAGGAGAACCAGCTATCTCCGGGTTCGATTGGAATTTCTCCGCTATCCACACCTCATCCCCACCCTTTTCAACGGATGTGGGTTCGGTCCTCCACTTCCTCTTACGGAAGCTTCAACCTGGACATGGATAGGTCACCCGGTTTCGGGTCTGCACTCACTGACTTACCGCGCTCTTAACGCTTGCTTTCACTTCGGCTCCGGACCTTAAGTCTTAACCTCGCCAGTACGCACAACTCGCCGGACCGTTCTACAAAAAGTACGCAGTCCCTCATATAAAGAGGTCCCACAGCTTGTAGACACAGGGTTTCAGGTTCTCTTTCACTCCCCTCCCGGGGTACTTTTCACCTTTCCTTCACAGTACTATGCGCTATCGGTCACTAAGAAGTATTTAGCCTTACGGGGTGGTCCCCGCTCGTTCAGACAAGGTTTCTCGTGTCTCGTCCTACTCTGGATCCTGCCAGGCGACTTGGATTTCGGATACGAGGCTTTCACTCTCTCCGGCCGGACTTCCCAGTCCGTTCTCCTATCTTACGTCTGCCACAACGCAGTCCGAACCCCGCGATGCACGCATCACGGGTTTGGGCTCTTTCCATTTCGCTCGCCGCTACTTTGGAAATCGATAAATTTTCTTTCTCTTCCTCCGGGTACTTAGATGTTTCAGTTCCCCGGGTTCCCCACGTACAGCTATGTATTCACTGCACGCTGACAGAGGTTTCCTCTGCCGGGTTTCCCCATTCAGATATCTCCGGATCATTGGATATGTGCTCCTCCCCGAAGCTTTTCGCAGCTTATCACGTCTTTCATCGGCTCTTAGTGCCAAGCATCCACCCTGCGCCCTTACTACTTTAACCGTAGCAGGAACGATCGGATCACTTGATCCTCTGTTTCCTCACTGATGTATAGCGTTACATCAGCGGGCTTTGTGTTTCTTTTCTTATCTCTATCTCGTTATTAACGATGAAATTTGAAATTTGATGTCTTGACTCATTTCCATTTCTGAAAATGAATTCTATTATTAATTCTTGTATGAAGTTTTCAAGGTACATCCGTGTTTCAGAAACAATCTCTTGCATCTTTTACACTTCTGGTCTTATCGACCATGCCATCCAAGAATCTTTATTCTTAGATCGAATCATCGATAAGCGCCTGATATCTCTTTTAAAGATCCGGCAGCCACCTATCTTCCCGGGCCGTCTCCAGCCAAGTATTGTCGGCCGCGTCAGTCTTAACCATCGTGTTCGGGATGGGAACGGGTGTGACCCCGACGCGCATCGCCACCGGAATATTCAGTTTTAAGCCTTTGACAGCTCAACAATAAAACAACCTTTACTTCTTCTTCCTTAGAAGGAGGTGATCCAGCCGCACCTTCCGATACGGCTACCTTGTTACGACTTCACCCCAGTTATCGGTCCCGCCTTCGGCAGCTCCCTCCTTACGGTTGGGTCACTGACTTCGGGCGTTACTGCTCCATGGTGTGACGGGCGGTGTGTACAAGACCCGGAACGTATTCACCGCGACATTCTGATTCGCGATTACTAGCATTCCAGCTTCATGTAGTCGAGTTG
>ENA-OQDF01000226-OQDF01000226.1-human-gut-metagenome-genome-assembly--contig:-NODE-226-length-22406-cov-1.582791_pt1 | contig 22406 bp, 33 predicted proteins | sample MGYA00242769_ERZ504597 | MGnify/ENA primary metagenome ERZ504597 (study PRJEB26092, sample SAMD00036305) | human gut metagenome | host: Homo sapiens | study: EMG produced TPA metagenomics assembly of...
ATTCCAGTAGCAGCAACAAAAAAGTCCTGCCATGGTACAGCGAACTGTCTTACTCGCTCAAAAGGCCGATGAGCCTGTGACCGATAGCGAGTCCGGCAAATCCGATATTTCCGGTTCCTCTGACTCGTCATCCAACGACTCATCCAAGCGGTCCGATAAGTCAGACCAGAACACCCAACAGAACACCCAACAGAACACAGGGGAGGGAACCCAACAGTGACCATCGATATCGCCGCCAAGGCCAAGGCCCTTGTCGATACCGTGCTTGCCGAGCCCGCCAACGATCATGACATCGACCTGGTGCAGCGTCAGCTCGGCCGATACCCGCGCGGCATGGTCGCCGTGGGGGCGCGATGCGTCTGCGGTAGCCACTTGCCGTAATCACCCGTCCGGTGTTGCCCGGCGGAATCCCTTTCCCCACCACGTGCTATCTGACCGGTCCGGAAGCCGTCAAGGCCGCCTCCCATGTCGAGGCGCCGGCGTGATGCAGCAATACAACGACATGTTGGCCTCGGACGAGGAGCTCAAGGCCGCATATGAGCAGGCCCATAACCTGTATCTGGCATTCCGCCACGAACTGGCAGGACTCTTGGCGACAGTGAGGAGCATATTGAAGGCACTTCGGCCGGCGGCATGCCGGTGCGCGTCAAGTGCCTGCATGCCCTGCTGGCCCAATCCCTGGTTATGGGACCGGGCGTCAACCCCATTGGCGATTTGGTACTGGAACGCGTCAAAGACGAATTCGATCCGACCGTCTGCCGCTGCACGCTGGACGATTGATCAACAGATGAGCCAGCGCGAACAGTCCATTCATACGCACTAAGGGATACGAGGAGAAGGCAATGAGCAAGGAATCCGTAACCGTCGCCGGCATTGATTGCGGCACGAACTCCATTCGACTGAAAATCGCACGTGTCGATGCCGATGGCATGCATGAGGTGGTGCCGCGCATCCTGCGTGTGATCCGTCTCGGCCAGGATGTGGACAAGACCCATCGTTTTGCCGACGAAGCGTTGGAACGCGCCTATGTGGCCGCTCGGGAATTCGCCGGTGTGATTGCCGAACATCCCATCGACGGCCTGCGTTTCGTTGCCACCTCTGCAACTCGTGACGCGGAAAACCGTGAGGAGTTCGAGGATGAGATCGAACGTATCCTCGGCGTGCGCCCCGAAGTCATTCCCGCACCGAAGAAGCCGACCTGAGCTTCCTTGGTGCCACTTCCGTGGTCAATCGCGACGATCTGCCGCCCCCTATCTGGTGGTTGATCTCGGCGGCGGGTCCACCGAGCTGGTCATCGGTGGCGACGGCGTCAGTGCGCCCACTACCCAGGTTCAGGGCGCGTTTTCCATGAACATCGGTTCCGTGCGCATGACCGAACGTCATCTGACCAATGATCCGCCGACCCAGACACAGATCGATGAGGCCGTTGTGGACGTCGATGAACATATCGATGAGGCCTTCCGCACCGTGGACGCAGGCAAGGCCCGTACCATCATTGGCGTGTCCGGCACGGTGACCACGATGACCGCCTTGGCCATGGGATTGAAGGAATACGATCACACCGTGGTCGACGGGCATCGGCTGAGCCTTGAAGACGCCTATGCCGTGGACGACAAGTTCCTTAGGATGACGCGCGCCGAGCGCCGCGAATACAAGACCATCCACCCCGGCCGTATCGATGTGGTCGGCGGCGGCGCTGTGGTCTGGAGCCGTGTGCTGGCGCGTGTCAGCGAAGCCGCCAAGGCCGATCATGGTGAAGCCATCGATTCGTTCGTTGCCAGCGAACACGGTCTGCTGGACGGCATTGTGCTCGATTATGGTCGCCGGTTGCTGGCTCAATAGCGTAAGTGGTAAGTGCCTCCAGCGGGCTGAGCCGTTAAGCAAACAGCCCGGTGGGCTGTTTGTAGGCGAGGGGAGCGGCTATGCCGCGACGGCTGCACGAAGTGCAGCAACCCGCAAGCAATGCTCAGGGCAGGAGATAGCTTATAATAGAAAAGTTGGCCTCCGTGGCGAAATGGTATACGCAGTCGACTTAAAATCGATCGCTTCGGCTTGTGGGTTCGAGTCCCACCGGAGGCACCTTGAAATCGGCCTGTGGCCGATGCCGTTTTGCGGCTGTGCCGTGGTCTCTCCCCAGTCGCTTCGCCGACAGCCCCCTCGTCCAGAGGGGCTCGCAGCTCGACTATGTGGAGAGCTTATAAGCCGAAACAAAAGGCCGTTAGGCTATGTGGCGTTGTGACGATGTACCTGATGAAACGAGGAATCCACATGGCTTCACGCTGGACCGATGTCGAACGAGTCGAACAAGGCGCACTGCCCACCATGCTTGCCCAAGCCGTCATTGCGGGCACTGCACTCACCGTTGGTGCCATCGCCTGCTCGGGATTCTATCTGTCCATGATCGGCAATGTGGCCGCACTCCTGCCATGGGCGACTATCGTGATACTGATCGCCGTGGCGTTCACCTACATCGTCGCTTCGCCCTGTTGTGGTGTGCCGAAGCCCTGACCCTGCGTGCCAACGACAAACTCAAGCCATGGCTGTACGGCGTCGTCGGATTAATCGGCTACGGCGTGTGGGGCATGTTCGTGATGAGCGCGATGATGAACACGCTGAACCAGCCGCTGAACGGCGTGGTGTTGTCGAACGGCGATGTGATGGCCCTGACCGTCAACTACGCGGTGTTCGGCTTCATCGCCTTCCTGTTGGCACAGGCGTACGCGCCCAAAATCGCCACCAAGAAGGGACTGACCATCGGGCTGATGGTGGTGCAGATCGTATTGGCCATCATCGGTATCATCGTACTGGTCATGATGTTCTCCGCACTGTCTCACTGACTGACTTATCGCTCGCCGGCATGACGCGCGCGGCCATCATCGCACAAGGCGAAAGCGATTCCGGGCGCTGGCTGGGATACGATATCGTGATGGTATGACGCCTGGTAACACCGGCATGCCGAACCAGCAGGGAGAAGGAGCCAAAATGTTCAGTGTGCTTGACATGTTCACCATCGGCGTCGGACCTTCATCCTCGCACACCGTAGGCCCGATGGTCGCGGCACATGCTTTCGCCTCCTCGTTGCAGGCCGACCATTTGGTCGATCGCACCGCACGTGTCAAAATCACGCTTTATGGTTCTCTGGCGCTGACCGGTCTCGGCCACGGCACCGATCGTGCTGCGATGGCTGGGCTCGAAGGCAATCTGCCGGCCACCGTGGATACCGACCACATGATGCACATCCGCGAGATCTGCGCGTTGGATGATACTCTGAACCTCGCCGGCCTCAAACGCATCCATTTCGACTACGACCGTGACGTGGTGTTCGAACAATGGAAGCGCATGGCCGCGCACCCCAATGGCATGCGATTCCAGGCGTTCGACGCCGCCGCAAGCTTGGTCGACGAACAGGTCTGGTATTCCATCGGCGGCGGATTCGTGCGCAAAGGCGCTCCCGAAGACCCGATGATCGGCATTCATGAACGCCCTCCGGAAGGCGCCTCCTTTGCCGATGCGGACGAGTCATCATCCACTGATTTCGGCGTCGAGGCACCCTACCCGTTCTCATCATGCACTGAACTGGTGTCGTTATGCCGGGAACATCATCTCAGCATCGCCGAACTTGTATGGGCCAACGAAACCGCTTCACGCTCGGGCATCCAGGTCCGATCCGATATTGATGCCATCTGGCGTGTTATGCGCGCCTGTGTGGACCACGGATGCACCTCGGCGGAACCCACATTGCCCGGTGGCCTTGACGTACCCCGCCGCGCGCCGAAAATGTATCGGCGTCTCGCCTCGAATTCCGATGTGCTGCGCCGCGACAGCCGGCGCAAGACGCCGTGCTCGAGTCTTCCGACGCCGCATGGGTGGATCTCTTCGCCTTGGCCGTCTCTGAGGAGAATGCCGGAGGCGGGCGCATCGTAACCGCTCCGACCAACGGTTCCGCCGGCATCATTCCCGCCGTGCTTCACTATTACTGGCATTTCGTGGACAACGCCAATGAACAGGGCGTGGTCACGTTTCTGCTGACCGCCGGTGCCATCGGATACCTGTTCAAACGCAACGCCTCAATTTCCGGTGCGGAAGTCGGTTGCCAGGGCGAAGTCGGCTCGGCCTGTTCGATGGCGGCGGCCGGACTTGCCGCAGTCGTGGGCGGCACGCCGGAACAGGTGGAGAATGCTGCTGAGATCGGCATCGAACACAACTTGGGTCTGACTTGCGATCCGGTGGGCGGATTGGTGCAGATTCCATGCATCGAGCGCAATGCCATGGCCGCCAACACCGCCATCAACGCCGTGCGTATGGCCATGCTCGGCGACGGCTCACACATCGTGACCCTTGATCAGGCCATCGAAACCATGAAGCAGACCGGTGAAGACATGATGGCCAAATACAAGGAGACCTCCAAGGGCGGGCTTGCCGTCAATGTCGTCGAATGCTGATTGACATGTCCGGTATTCACCAGCATGATGACCGGAATTGACGTATACGGCCAGCGTGTCGTATCGCACAGGGATGAAGACTACCGCCGATTCGCCGATGGTGCTAAGGTAGGGCGCATTGTGTCTTTGAAGGAGGACTAATGACAGATCAGATGCCTCAGGTGAACGCCGAATTCGGCACCACGCCCGTTATCGAGTTCCCGACGCCCGAAGCCCCGAAGGGCCTCAAGGTTGTGGAGCTGACCGAGGGAGACGGCCCGATCGTGCGTCGCGGCGACACCGTCACCGTGAACTACCACGGCGTGGTGTGGGGTAAGGACACCCCATTCGACTCCAGCTTCGACCGTCATCAGCCCGCCAGCTTCGGCATCGGCGTGGGACAGGTCATCAAGGGCTGGGACCAGACTGTGCCGGGCCATAACGTGGGTTCGCGTCTGGTGGTTTCCATTCCGCCGGAATACGGCTACGGTTCCCGCGGCATCCCGCAGGCCGGCATCGGCGGCGAGGACACGCTGGTGTTCGTCATCGACATCATTTCCACCCGCTGACCATAGGTCAGCACATGACGACGCCGGGGTCATAGCCGGCGTTTTGTCATAAATAACGAAGATTGTTTCAGCATCGACAACGGTTCAGGAGGACGATATGGCTGAGGACAAGGTCTACCTGCTGACGCAGGAAGCATACAACAAGATGAAGGAAGAGCTCGCCCATCGTGAAGGTGAGCTGCGTGAGGAAATCGCGCACAAGATCGCCGTGGCGCGTGCCGAGGGCGACTTGTCCGAGAACGGCGGCTACCAGGCCGCCCGTGAGGCGCAGAGCAAGAACGAGGGCCGCATCACCGAGCTCACCGTCAAGCTGCGCGATTCCAAGATCATCGAGAATGCTCCGGAAGGCACCGTGGGCGAGGGCTCTGTGGTGACCATCGAGCTCAACGGCAACGAGATGACCTACGTGCTCGGCAGCCGTGACATCGTGGCCGGCACCGACTACGACATCATGACCCCGGATTCCCCGATTGGCAAGGCCATCGAGGGCGCCAAGGTGGGCGACGTCGTTTCCTACACCGCACCGAACGGCCGCGAGCTGTCCGTGACTGTCAAGCCGCCAAGCCGCTGGCCTGAGTTAAGTGACTGGTATGCCCCCGTAGGCGGGGGCATACTTATATGTCGTAGCGCTTATTGCCACAGCGAGACGATCACCATGTAGATGGCCACCATATGGCAGGCATATCCGGCCACCGTTCCGCAGTGGAAAATCTCATGGAATCCGAAGACGCGAGGCCAAGGGTCGGGCTTGCGCAAGGCGTAGACGATGGCGCCGAGGATGTAGCAGGCACCGCCGGCGCACAGCAGCACCACCACGGCTGGCCCCGCATACGGCGAATTCCAGAACATCACCATATAAGCCAGGCCGTAGATGCCGAAGATGATGTACACCACCGTATACAGCCAGCGTGGTGCATTGATCCAGATCACATGAATCACGATGGCGATGGCCGTGCACGCCCACATCGATATGATGATCACATTGCGCCAGAACGGTTCCAGCGCAAACGAAACCGGGGTATACGTGCCGGCAATGAGCAGGAAGATGTTGACATGATCGATACGCCGCAGCACATCGGTGACGCGCGGGCTCCAATCGCCCAGATGGTAGCAGGCCGAATTGGTGAACAGAATCAGCGACGCTGTCATGAACACGGCACACGCCCACTTCAGACTCGCGCCATGTGCCAAGCATATAAGCACGATGCCTGCCGCCAATGACAGGGGAGCGGCAATCGCGTGAATCCAGCCGCGCATCAACGGCTTTGGCCGTCCGTGCACGTCGAGACGAATCTTGCGTTCCACTTCCGCAGGGGCAATGCCCTCGATTTTCAGCGCACGGTTCTCCGCTTTGGCGAGCTTGTGCCGGGCCTTCTCCTCGGCTTTGGCTCGAATGGCCTCGGCCTTGAACTGGGCCTTGGCCCGTACGGCATCAGCCTTGGCCTGCAACGCCTGTTCGCGCGCTCGATAGCCGCCTGACGCTTGGATGCGATGGTGGCATCCTCTGCAATCGTCGCGCTGTTATGAGCGTCGTGATGCATCGTCTTTTCCGAGTCGCCGGTTGTTGATGCCATGGTGATGCCCCCGTTTCACGAGTTGACGATACGCTTCTTACGCTGCCGTAACCTACGTTAGCGTAACTTTTATGCTTGTCAATACCGACTCGCACGAACACTATCACCCAATGGCGGCGATACTATGGAATCCGAAGATGAGAACGTCGCAGCAATAAAGGCTCGGCGATGGTGTATTGCACGGAGTGTGGGTTTGCCAACGAGCAAGGAAATGCCTTCTGTTCGCAGTGCGGAAGCCCATTGGAGCAGCCCGAGGCCAATCCGGCGGCCCCTGCTTCTCCTGAACCTCCCGCCGGGCGTCCTGGCGTCGATCACACCAAAGCGGTGGTGATTGTGCTCATCGCGCTGATTTGTGTCGTGGCGTTAGTCATCGGCTTGTTCATCACCCATAGCATGGGATTGTGGGGAGCTCAGCCGCAGGCGCAAACATCGGCACAGTCGACCGGGCCGATGCGTCGGATTCCGCCGATGATGGCACGACGGATTCTTCTGACGCCAAGTCCAAGGCCAAGAAGAACACGTCTGATAGCGCCAAAGACAAGAACAGCGACGATTCGTCCAAGAAAAGCTCGACGGAGAAGTCGAAGCCTTCCACTCCGGTGATCACATCCAGCCAGTTGTCTGACATCGCGGATTCATACTCGTCCTCCGATGTGGCCGTCTCCGCCATGGTCATCGATGGAACATCCGCCGACTCCTCAGAGGACGCCACCATCGCGACCACGTCGCAGTCCGGCAAGCAATTCGTGGCTGCCGATTTCTATCTGCCGGTCTATCTTGCGGCCCAGGACAATGGCGATGACAACGCCAAAGCGCAGGCAAACGCGATGATGGGTTCCATGGACACAGCAATGCCGGCAATATGGTGGCGGCTTCGGATATCAAACTGTACGTGATGCTTGCCGTGTACGATAAGCAACATGCCGGCACCTTGGCCACGGGCGGGAAGCCGTGCAACGCGATTGGCGCGGTATTGAAGATGCGATGTCGTCATAGTCGTCGTACTTGCCGTGTGGCTTGCCGCGACGGCGGCGGTGCGTCTGCGTATGATAGGGATATGGCTGATTTTTCACATATCCTTGCAACGCGCCCCGACTTCGACGACGAGGACCGCGAGTGGCTGCATCATCTTGTCGCCGATTGGCAGGTGATCGCCGATTTGAGCTTTGCCGATCTGCTGCTGCTGGTACAGGATGGCGATGGCAAATACGTGGTGGCCGAGCAATGCCGTCCATCCACCGTTATGACGCTGCGGGCGGAAGACGTGGTGGGAAACGTCATGCCGGAGACATGGTCGGCGAATTGGACGCGCCATGCTCTCCAGCGTGGTGTTCCGCTCCACGGTATTGAGAACCGTGGGCAAGGCGACCGTCTGCAACGTGTACGCGCCGGTTCGGCACAATGGCAAGACCTTGGGCTTGGTCGTGCGTGAGACCAATATGGCCACACGAGAATCCAACGGCCGATATGAGTCGGAAAGCATCAACGCCGGCAAGCATCTGTACGAGATGATTCCGCGAGGCCAATTCCCCTACAAGGATTCGGTGATGAGCCAACGCCATATCGCTCGCGTGGCGGACGGCTTCATCATCCTGACCATGGACGGCGTGGTTCGATACGCAGCCCCGAACGCCATCAGCTGCTTTAGGCGTCTCGGTCTGCTGACACCATGCCTGGCCATTACCTCAGCGAACTCGGCACACAGCTATTGAAGGAGAACGACCCTGTTCCGGAAACCCTGCCGTTGGTGTTGACAGGCAAAGCCGCGGTCGACTCCGAACTCAACGCCAACCGTTCCGCCGTCTCGATGCGCTCGTTGCCCTTGTATGACAACAACGGCCGTATCGGAGCGATTCTGCTATGCCGTGACGTCACCGAGCTGCGCCGTCGTGAGCAGGAGCTGCAGACCAAGGACGCTACGATTTCCGAGATTCACCATCGTGTCAAGAACAACCTGCAGGCCGTCTCCGCATTGCTGAGGCTTCAGGCTCGTAAGACCAAGTCGGATGAGGTCAAGAAGGAATTGCAGGAGGCGCAACGCCGCGTGCAGACCATTGCCATGGTGCATGAGGGATTGAGCCAGACCGCCGACGAGGTCGTCGACTTCGACAAGGTGATCGCCAACCTGCTGCGCATGGCCGTGGACCTAGCCACGATGAAAGACCAGCACATCGATATCAACTACATGGGCAAGTTCGGCATGATGCCCGCTCAGGATGCCACGCCGCTGTCCCTCGTGCTGACCGAGCTCATCACCAATTCGGTGGAGCATGGGTTCGAAGGCCGCAAGGATGGCCATATCACGATTTCCGTGGGCCGCTCCGGCCCGAACCTCAATGTGGTGGTCGAGGATGACGGTTCCGGTCTCGGCTCCGAAGAACAGGGTGGATTGGCTCGTTCTTCCGGTTCCGGTTTGGGCACGCAGATCATCAACACCTTTGTGACCAATGATTTCGGTGGTTCCGTGCATTGGGAGCCGCGCCGCGAAGGCGGCACCGCGTGGTGCTTGATATGAAGCTCAGGCTGCTCAGACGAGTGATGCGAAGCCCGAAATGAGGAAACCTCCAAGCGGGAGGGTTTCCTAGTATGACGAAGCGATAATCAAAACATCAGATTTGCATCTGCATGGCCTGAGAACGGCGGGCGCGCATGGCGCGGCGCTTCAGCGCACGACGCTCATCTTCGCTCAAGCCGCCCCACACGCCGTAATCCTGATTGGTGTCCAGTGCGCACTTCAGGCATGCGTCAATCACTTTGCAGGTGCGGCACACGGCCTTGGCTCCTCAATCTGCTGATAGGCTGCACCGGTGTTGCCCACCGGGAAGAAGAGTTCCGGATCCTTGTCACGACATGCGGCCTTGGCTCGCCAATCAAAAGCGCTGCTCATTGCTTGCCTCCCTTAAAAGCCCCGTGGCTGGTGTTGTTCCTTAAGTCCAGTACCAAGGTAACCACGAACCGTGGTGATTTTCAAGAGGTTTTGCCGAGAAAAAACCGAAGTTTTCACGAAGCGCACTGCACCAGACATGCCGATGTGCCCTCGATGAGCACGGCCCGGCCCGCGTTGTCGGCATCGATATGACTCATCATATCCAATAGGCGAGCGGGGACTCCGGCCATAAGATCGGACGTTCTCTCCCCGCACGGGAACACGATTCTGGTATTGCAATGCTCCGGTATACGTATCGGGCGAATCGTGCTGACGGCGAATACCACGCTGACGGACTCATCGGCCAACGCATGTGTGAAAGACAGCGCCTGCTCGTCGGTGCGGAATGGGTCGAACAACTCATCGGCGTCGTCGACGAACCACACGATATGCGGAGGCGGTGGTGCATCCGAGCTGGCATACGGCGTGCAGCGGCCGCCATGAAGCCATTGCGAGCTCCATACCCGACGATGCGGGGAACTGACACGTACCGCCAAGCCATCAGCCATGCTGGCGTGTCGAGCCAATGTTTTCAGCAACGTGGTTTTGCCGCGCCCCTGCGGGCCGATGACACCGATATTGCCACCGGTGAGGGATACCGTCGCCTCTCGCAGGTTGATGCCATCGTCGGCAAGTCCAAATCGAATGCGTTGCGGTGCGTGGTCGGCCACAGTCCGGTCTTTTACGTGCCGGGGGAGTGGCGCGGTAAACAGGGACGGTTGCGGCGGGCTTCCGACGAACCGCGATGCGAACGCGATCTGGCGGGCACACCGCATCGATATCGCGTGCCGTTGCACAGCGGAATGCCGTCACCTGTTCGGAATCGTTGCAGAACGCCGCACCGGGCATTGCCGGACTGAGGTCGGCGGCACGACCATCGCCAAGCAGCTCGCATGATTGCAGACGGTCCCGAACCCGTAAACAAATGCTGACGGACATATTCGCCTTCATATCGGCACTGACCTGACCCATGGGATTCTGCGTACAGGCGATCAGATACATGCCCAGTGACCTGCCGAGCGAGCAATACGCACCAGACGATTCACATAATCCGGGAGCTGGTCCTCAGGGCATGGAATTCGTCAATGACCACGATCAGGCGCGGTGGCGGATTGACCATATCGCGGATATCGGAAGCATGGACAGCGGCGGACAGCTGTTCACGGCGTGTCAGTTCGGCTTCCAGCGCACGCAACGCGCGTACGGCATGCGCCAGATCCAGATCGCATACGCTGCCCACGGTATGCGGCAACCGTTCGAGTTTGCGGAACGCGGAACCGCCTTTGAAATCCAAGAACACGAAATTCAGATGCTCAGGCCCGTTCATCGAGGCGAGCGCCAGACACCAGCTTTGCAGCAACACGGATTTTCCGGAACCAGTGGTGCCGGCCACCAGAGCATGCGGCCCCTGACGGTTCAGATCGAGCATCAGCGGCTCGCTTCCGGTCATGCCGATCGGCACCGCAAGGTCAAGGGGTTCAAGCCAGCGGCCCACAATGGCGCGCCATGGCAGGCGTGCGAAGTGCAGCAGCGATTCTATCGGCTGCGACGGCGCATGACGGAGGTCTGCGGCGCGGTCATCGGCGTCGCCCGTGATATCGACATCGATCGTTGCCTGTTGCGGATCGGGAGCCTTCTCCGGGCCTGGAGGCGAGGGGAGCGTCAGCAGCAGGGACACGAGACAGGCGAATATGCCCGGTGCGATCATGGCGGCGAACAGCCATTGCCCGTGCAACAGCAGTATGACCATCATCAATGCCTGCGCGATCATCGGGCATGCCGCGGCAAACATGGTCAGGCGGGCGCGCAATGGCGGCGCGCCCAAACGGTGCTTCGCCCGGGATACGGCGGATGCCGTATGGACGGAATGTCGCTTCGAATCGTTCTGCTGTGATGTCATGCTTCCAGCGTGGGGGAACGCATGCCGAAAGCGCAAGCCGAATCAAGGTATGTGGTTCTAGCTTGCCGAGTTATCCACATGACATTTTGCCCGTGCATGATTGGCGGTGTAGGCAACGGTGACGATCATGCGCCGATGATGAAGCCGATGGGCTCCGGGAAAGCGTCGGTCAGCCTTCCGCCAGATTGCCCACGGTGCCGGCCTTATACGTGCCGTCGGCAAGTTGATTGAACAGTTCGGTGTTCTTGGCGTCGTCAAGCAGCACCGAGGAACCAACGCCATCAACGTAATAATCGGGGTCGGACCAGTACACGCTGCCGGAGATGCCATTCGAGCCGGTGGCGCTTTTGAACGCCAACGCCATGGTGAGCAACGTGTAAGGGTTGGTCTTCTCGTCCACGGTGAGTGCGCTCATCGCGGCATTGGACACTGCCACGATTTTGGACGGATTGGTCAGGGTCTCACTGCTGGAAGCCTTCTTGACGATGGCCGAGATGACCTGTCGCTGGCGTTCGTTGCGTCCGAAGTCTCCTCGCGCGTCGGCATATCGCATACGAGAGAAGGACAATGCGGTGGAACCATCCGCCGTATGGCATCCCGCCTTCCAGTTCAGTCCGGAATAGGAATCCTGAACATCCTCGTCATAGCACAGTTCGATACCGCCCAAGGCGTTCACCACGTTCTGCAGACCGCCGAACTTGATCTGTGCCACATGATCGATTTTCTGGCCGGTGATCTGCTCGACGTTGCTTACCAAAGCCTTCTTGCCCGCAATCAGCGCCACCGCATTGATTTTCATGTACTGGTTATCGACGTTCATGAGCGAATCGCGGGGAATGGAAACCAACGAACTCGGCCCGCTTTTGGGCTTGATCAGCACCAGAATCGTATCGGTCCTGAAGCCAGAGATATTGTCTACGCCGCCGTAATCGGTGGAACCGTCACGCTCATCGGAGCCAAGAATCAGCCAAGTCGAGGCCGGCGTGTTGGGGGTGTCGGTCAGCCAGTCGCTCCGATTCAGTTTGCTGTCCACCCATTGCCAGGCACCGAAAACGGAAAGAATCAACGCCGCCACCAGTACCGCGATTGCGCATAGGGTGATGCGTAAGCTCGCGGACGGCGTGCCGTTACCGTTTTCGCCGTTGCCGCCGCCGGCCGGCCAAGATGGCTGAACTTCGTGGACACGTTTGCTGCTGGCGATGAGGCCGGGAAACCGGCATATCCGACGGATTGCGCACGGCGTTGCGGGATGAGCCGGAAGACATCCGCGCTCGCGACGGCGGAATGCTGCGCGGTGCGGCGCATCCGGAGCGTGCTGCGAGTGGCGCGTCCGGTTTTCGGAGAAAAACTGGGCGGAGTCCGCCTGCCGTTGTCCGCGACGTTGGCGCTTGCCGTGGCGTTGGCGTTCAGTTGAGGCTCTTCGATGTCATTTCCCGTGACGGACGGACGGGCCGATGGAGCTTGACCTGACTGGCGCGAGGTTCGGGCGGGGGCGAAGGAGCGTGGCACCTGCCCGGAAGGCGGGTGCGTCGATTTCCCGCAGGAATGAAGCTTGGCGGTTGATATGCGGATCCGCCCCACCTGATTCCTGCGTCATAACCCCTCCTGAAACTGTCGATTGTCTGAATGACACTTTGACACAGCATCCGCCGGGTGTTCCTGCGCTATGGTGTTCCTGCGCAGGAACGGCACAATATCATGTGCAACGGCGTCAGGGCATCGCGTTCACGCCATAGCACACAGTTCCATAAAAATGATGTAATGACACGAGAAAGAATTTGACAAAACCGAAATTGCATGTGTGTAATTTAGTCCGTATGAAAAGCTCAATAGGCAAGGAGAATCGCATGTGGGGTGTGGTCGACGATTCAGCCGAAGAGCCATGGCACGAATTGTGGGGACTATTCCGACCTGATGGCGATGTATCTTGGCAGCACAAGGCGTTGTGCGCGCAAACCGATCCGGAGGCGTTCTTCCCGGAAAAGGGGGGCTCGACCGTGATGCCAACGTGTGTGCGCAAAATGCGAAGTGCGTGAGCAATGCCTGAAATGGGCCATCGACCATGATGAGCGATTCGGTATTTGGGGTGGCATGAGCGAGCGCGAACGCCGTCGATATAAGCGAGAGCACCGGGAGCGGGCGTAGCTCCACACACCCCCTTCAAGTCTGGTGCGTACACTGGGAGTTTATGAGTCCGACAGGTAATAGCGATATTCATGAGGCGTTGGCCGACGCCATGTCTTCTCGACCATATACGCATAGGCAGGATGTGGATACCGGCATTACGGCTGTGATCACCGTTGAGGAGGATATGCGTTTCCTCCGGTCTACATTGCGTTCGGTATTGACGCAGAATGTTCTTCCGGGAGTCGTCATCATCGCCGACGCGACCGGGCGCACCAGTCGAGGATAACCACCTCGTTCGAGGTCATCCCCTCGCCATCGGGGCCGGTGATGGAGGTGCCGCAGTCCAAGCATGTGACCATTCACATCGTCTCGGCCAAGGGTGCACGCTCCTTCGGCGATGCGGTCAGCCGGGCATTGGATCGTGCCGATCTGGATGACGCTCCCCGCGCATTGTGGCTGCTCCATGATGATTCCCGCCCTTCGGATGACTCATGCCTTGAACGATTGCTTGAGGCGTGGCGCAATACGCCGGGCGCCAGTGTGCTCGGGTGCAAACAGTGCGATTGGGAAGGCTCCCATCTGCATGATGTCGGTATGTATGCGGGTCACCACGCCGTGCATTCCCTGGTGGTCGATGGAGAACCCGATCAGGAGCAGTATGACGGGCGGCAGGATGTGTTTGCGGTGTCGCTGGCAGGCGCGCTGGTGTCCATGTCGCAATTCACGCGACTGCGGGGCATCAATGCCTGGCTGACCACCTACAGCGAATCGGTTGATTTCTGCCGCCGTGTCTGCCTGAGCGGCGGACGCGTGGTGGTTGTCCCGCAAGCGGAGATATCACATCGTCGCGCACGGTATGAGGGCATTCGTACGCGAGGCGGGGAACCGCTTAAGGACGATCACACGGTCAATCATGCGATGACGGTGCATCGCTCCCAACAGCGGTATCTGTACACGGACCTGGCCATGTCGTCCTGGTTTATCGTCTGGCTGTGGAGGCTGCTCCGCAGTTTTGGCATGGCCATATCCATGATGTTCGGCAAGAAGCCGTATGAAGCATGGGTGCAATTGTGCCTGCATGGCTGGCCTTGGCCGATATCGCGGGAAACATGAAATCACGCAGTCTGGTGGCCAGACAATCGAAGGTCGCCGCATCGTCCTGCATGTCTTGTTCGCAGACAGCCAGCAGATCAAGCAGTTCCATGATCGTCGGGATGCATTCCAATCCCAGCAGGGCAGAGTGCTGCTCAGTCCGCTGGAACGTGCCCATCTGCGGACACGCACCATATATCGCTGGAGTGCGGCCGTGGTGATGGCGCTGGTGTGCTTTGCGGCCATCGCGGTGATGTATTGGCCGGTGTTCCGTTCGATATTCTCCGGCGGATCGTTGTATTCCGATGTGTTGCTTCCCACCGGTGCCAGCTTCACGCAACTGGTGCAGTCCGCCACACGCCGTGGGTGTTTGGCAGCGGCACCGGCATTCCTGCGCCGCCCACGCCGTGGCTGCTGGTGCTGATGCTGGCCTCGTTGGTCACGCTCGGCCATGTGACCGCCGCTTTGGCGATGATACTGTTTGTGGCCGCGCCGCTGAGCGCATTGTCGTTCTGGGCGCTGGCGGGCGTATTCACCCGCTCGGACGTGGTTCGTGTGCTGGGAGGACTGCTGTGGGCATCCACCGGCATTATGTTCGGCTGGTATGCGCAGGCCAATATGCCGATGCTTACCGTAATGGTGTTCCTGCCGGCCGCGTTCGCATTCGTGTTCCGTGCCGTGGGCATGTACCATACCGAAGACCCGCTCAAGCCGCGCACATCCGTTCAGGCCGCGGCCATCGCCGCACTGTGCTTCATCCTGTGGTGGCCGCTGAACCGCAGCTGCTGTTCGCGCTGATCGTCGTGTTCCTGATGTTCCTGCTATTCGTGCGTCGCAAGCGCGCCATGCTGTTGCTAATTCCGGTTCCTGCCGCCTTTGCGGTGCTCCTACGCTCGTCAATGCGGTGCGTTACGCCGATTTGGGCATGTGGCGTCAACTGTTCGGCGACATCACGGTGCCAACGTCATCCGCCAACGGGTCGCCGGCGTCGCTGAGTCTGCTTGAGGCCGCACAGCGTGCGCTGGATGGCGAATGGGGTCGACTGATTATGCCGATTTGGCGGTCACTGTGCTGTTTGGCGTCATCACGCTGCTTGCTCTTGCTTCGCTGGTGCTGCCGTTCGCGTTGCGGACCTCGCGACTGATGTGGGTGGTAATCGTCTGCGGAGGCGCGCTCGCCCTGGTCTCCAGCCGTGTGGCCATAACCGTGGATGCCGATGGTGTCGTGGCCGGTTCCGCGCAGCCGGGCATCGCGATGATGATATTGGGCTTCCTCGCTGCGTGTGTCTCGTCGCTGGTGGGGCGGTGAAGCGATTCCAACCGTTGCATGCGTCTGGCAGTGATCCCGCATCGAAAAAGGACCGTCTGCATGTGCTCATCGTGTCTGGCCGTGTGGTGCTTGCTCTGATACTGGTGTGCTGCATTGGCATCCAATGCATGTATGGCATCGAACGTCATAAGGATGCGGGACTGGGCGTGTCTGAAAACGGCCTGCCCATGGTCACCACCGATTATCTGGAGCCGGTGCCGATCATCGTGTGCTTGCCGTGAGCGCGGAGACCCGCAACATCGTCAACTATGCGGTGATGCGCACCTCGCGCGGCGATTTGATCGACAGCTCTCCGGTCCAGCGGGCGCGCCTGCTGTCCGGCAAGCATGATGCGGTTGACGAACAACTGGCCCAGGCCTGTGCCTCGCTGCTGTCCAATCCCGACGAAGAGGCCATCGCGGCCATCAGCGCGCTTGGATTCGGCGGCATCTACGTGGTTCCCGAGACCGGCGATTCCTTGAACGACATGCCGTATGAACAGTTGAGCGCGAATATCGCCGCATCGAACGGCACCCAGTCCCTGGTCTCCACGGATAGCGGCAGCTACTATCGTCTGACGTCTGCGTAGCAGCGCCTCACAGCAGGTGGATACCTCATGGCAGCAACGTGCACAGCATAGTGTCTGGAGGCACGCCTGGCTGATATGCTAGGTGTGATCACGGCGTTGTACTGCTTGGTCGCCATGCCTCGCAGACGACCGTCCTACGGATTGGAGGAGCAGGCATGAGCAACAAAACTTCTGGTTTCAAACGTGCGATCGGCATCGTGCTCGGTGTGATCACCATGCTGGTGTTGATTGCGCTGTTCGTCGTTCTCGTCATGGCTCCCCCATCCCAATATCTGTGGATAAGGTGGCCGCTTCCGATAATGCCATCGACCAGACCGTTAGTCCGACCCAGTCCGAAACCTACTGCCCGGCACCTATAGGATTGGCCGATACCGCACGTACGGCGACAGCGCCTTCCAGGCACTGTCGGCAATCTGAGCACACAAGCGCGCTACGCGGCGTTCGGCTCCGTCTACAGCGCCACTGTCTCGGCGATCGGGCAAAAGTCCAGTTCAGATGACGTAACTTTGAAAGACGCCGATTCGACCGACGATTCCTCGGTGAAAACCGGTGCTCAGAAGATCAATCAGGGAGCTCGTCTGATCAATACCCGTATGCTGCAGGCCGCAGCTGGCACCGGCACCGTCGGCACCATCGCATCATGGGCCGATGATGGCGATGTGAGAGGCATATCGGCGGCATCCTGCGTATCGACCTCGCTCAGCCAGTCGTTCCTGCTCTCCGACAGCACGACCGGTACCACACAGCAGCTCATCGTCTCGAATCTCTCCACCAAGCCGACCACCGTCGACATTGCCGTCTGGGGTTCCGAGACAGCCGGGAAAATGGCATTGTCCACCCAATCCACGCTGTCTGTGCCAGCCGAGGGGGAGTCCTCGATGGAACTGTCCGCCGCGGTCGATGGGCAGCATGGTCTGTTCGTGACCGTTTCCAGCAAGGAGACTCCTATCGCGTCCGTGGTGCGCACGGTGACCATGGATGGTCTGACACCGAAGGTTCTGATTTCGCGCTGCCGCTGCCGACCGCATCCAATGCATCGGTGGCGCCGTCCATCACTGCCGGCGATGCGGTCACCGCTTATCTGTTCGCCAAGCAGACACCAGCACCGGGCTGTCATGGATTACCGCCAAAGGCTTGGTTCCCGCCAAAGATGCCACCGTCACTGCTGATAAAGTGACGGCGATCGACTTGGGAGAAGCTCCTGATGGGGCGTTGGGCGTGATGTCCACCGCAGAGGACGCCGTGTCGTTCTCCGTCAAGGCCACACGCTCCGGTGACTCCGGCCAAGCCGATTTCGCATTGGTCAATGCCGGCGAGCCATCCGAATTCTCGGGGTTGGCCCTTCCCGACGGAGTAAAGGCCTCCATCACGCTGGCCAATACGTCCAATGCGCGCAGGACGGTCACCTTGCGCGCCTACGATGATGCCGGTGCTTCGGTAACCTCCAAGGAAATCACACTGGATGCGAACGCAGCACAAACGATTGAAGCCGGCAATCTTTCCGGCGATCATGGCACCGCGGTCGTGCTGATGTTGGAGGACTCATCCAAGAAAGTGAGCTGGGGAGCGCGGTTCAGTCACGATTCGTTGCAAGACAAGGACATCGCCGGATTGTCCGTCATCGACGCTTCAACGCTGATGCCCGCCACGGTTCATGTCTGGGCTCGGAACGATTCCTCCATCGTCAAGTAGAAGGGTATGCTCGCCGAAGCGTCAGTTTGATGATGTTTCGGCGGCGATATAGCTGCGGGCCGTGCCACTACCTTATTACAAGTGACACGGCCCGCAGTGTTGTCACAGGCCCCAGTCGGGGTCGATTTCCTCGGGCCTGCGCCCATACAATTCCGCTATGCGGGCCACCAGCTCATCCCTGACGGCCAATTGCAGTTCGAGCTTGGTAGGTGCCTCGGTCTGCAACGGCATGCGGTAGAGCACGACTCGTGCGGGAATGCCGTGGCTGGCGGGGAAGCACTGGGACGTCATATTCGGCTCGGTCTGCCAGCGTCGGATCCGAGGCGGCACATCCTCCACCGCGAACTGGAGCGGACGTATCAGTTCCGGCCACGCTTGGCCGAGCCTGCGGACCTGGGCCGCCACCATACGTCGAACATGCCGGTGCGAGTGCGGTAACGGGGCAGACGGTGCCGAACATCGGGTTCGTGTGCCGCGACCGTGGCGGTTGCGGTAGATTCGTGCGTTCCAAGGTGGCTGAAGCATGGTTCCCACCATAGGGCATGGCGGAGGCAACATGCGTTAGGATTGGTTCATTGGCTGTGAACATTCGTCAACGAGGGAGGCACGACAAATGGTGGTACGTTCGTGGTCCGAACTTGATTTCGATAATGTCTGCTCCAACGCCAAGGTGTTCGGTTTCGATTTGGACAACACACTGGCCAGCTCAAAACAGCCGATGAAGCCCGCGATGATCGAACGGTTCTGTGCGTTGCTCGACCATACGGTGGTGGCCCTGATCTCAGGGGGCGGCATGGCGGTGGTCACCTCGCAGGTGCTGGATGTACTCACCCCGAATGCCAGGCGCGGCAATCTGCATGTCATGCCTACCTCCGGCTCCCGGTATTACCGGTGGGATGGCACGCAATGGGCCTTGGTGTATGCGCATGATCTGTCCGAAGCACCGTGGCCGCTGTCTCGGAAAGTCTTGAGCGACATGCCCGGGAACTGGGATTGTGGGAACAGCAGGTATGGGGGCCTCGAATCGAGAACAGGGCAGCCAGATCACCTTCTCCGCTCTTGGGCAGTTCGCGCCCGTAGCGGCCAAGCAGGCATGGGATCGCGATAACACGAAGAAACAGGCGCTGGTCGAAGCGGTCAAGGCCGATCTGCCGCATATGCGGGTCAGGGCCGGCGGATACACCAGTGTGGATGTCAGCGAATGCGGCATCGATAAGGCCTATGCCGTGCGCAAGCTGACGCAGACACTTGGCATACGGCCGATGAAATGGTGTTCGTGGGTGATCGCATGACGCTACGGGTAATGACTATCCCGCGGTTGAGGCCGGTGCGATCGGTGTTCGTGTTGAGAATCCGCAAGATACGGTACAACTGCTGGATGCACTGCTTGCGCGATTCGATACTCCAGCTCGATAGTGACGCGTTATGGACGGGCCGAGCGTATACAAGTGGTGGCATGCGATGTGGGCACAGGTCTGCAATCTGCTGTTTCCACGCGGCTGCGCTGGGTGTGACGCGCCGGATGAGGTATTGTGTGCGGCATGCTGGCCCTGTTCGCGCAATGCCGGGAACGGGATGCAGACAGTGGTGGCGGAGCCGTATATGGTCCGCATCGATTTATCAGGGAGCGGTACGTCGTGCCATTCTCGACTGGAAGGACCACGACGATACCGAGCTTGACGGCCCGTTCGGCCGCATCATGGTGTCGCTGCTGAACAAGACGCCAATACCATCATCATGCTTGGGTCATCGCGTATTGGTGGTTCCGGTGCCATCATCGCGGGCGTCAATGCGCCGAAGAGGACGTGCCCATACGGCACCGTTGGCCAAATCGGTGGCAGGGGCATTGCGTGGGTACGGCGTCGATGCGCGACCATGCAATGCCCTGAGCTCCTCCACCAAGGCACGCTCCGTGCAGCAGGTCTCTTCGGCACAGCGTGCCCGTCGTATCACCGGTCATGTCAGGGTGAAGCGTGATCTCATCGGCAATGGCGACGCGGTGCTTCTCGTTGATGATATCGTCACCACAGGTGCCACTGTGCGGCAATGCGTTCAGGCGTTTCAGCAGGCCGGCACCAAGGTGGTGGGCGTGCTGGTATTGGCGGATGCCGTGGTGCGACGGTCCGATGACGATATCAACGGGTGAATGACATCGGTGACGATGCCCCAGATAGCAGGCGAAGCGCCGTTGCTCGGCATGTAATCGGGGTATCGCGGATTCTCGGCGTGCGAATATGGTGATGCGGCCCGTGAAACCAGCCGCTTGATGGCGATTTCGTCGTCCATGACAGCCGCAACCACATCTCCGGGGACTGGTGCCAACGAACGATCGACAATCAGCAGATCGCCGTTGTGAATACCCGCATTGATCATGGAATCGCCGGCCATCTGCATAACAAACAGCGTGGCCTCGTGCGCCATGGCCTGTGACTCGGATTGCTGTGTCATGCTGCGCCTCCCACCCTGTATTCGAACATCTGTTCGAATACAGTATACGGTAGGACGTCGGACAATATCAGCGTTCGGCGATGTGATATTTAGGCAGGATGATTTCGAAATCGGCACCTCGCGTGTCGTCGACCACTTTGACGGTGCCACCGTGCAATTGGGCCGCCCAGCGCGCGATGGACAGGCCAAGACCGGTGCCGCCCGACTCGGTGCCGGGACCCGTCTTGCCTTTGACAAAGCGCCGGAAGATGTCCAAACGGTCGGAAGGCGCAATCTGGGAGCCGAAATTCACCACATTGGTCACGATGGTGCCTTGGTTTTCGTCCTCGTGGGCGTCGACCAGCACGGTGGTGCCGTCGGCCGAATGTTTCAGCGCGTTGGCGATGATGTTGGTGAATAGCTGGCGCAGGCGGTCCTGATCGCCTTCCATCGTGATGTCGGCCGGCACGGTGACGCGGATGTCGTGGGCGTGGCCACCATCGGCGATTTCCAACGGCTCGATGGTCTCGTCAAGAAAGTCGGCGAAGTTGAACTTTTCGATATTCAGACTCGCCGCACCGGCCTCCATACGGCTCAGGTCCAGTAGGAAGGCGATGAGATCGGAGAGACGCTGCGTTTGGGTGAGGATGCTCTCCAGATTGGTGGGAGTGGGCTCGGTGACGCCGTCGGCCATGTTCTCGACCATCGCCTGCAAAGCGGAAACGGGCGTGCGCAGCTCATGGCTCACATTGGCGATCATGTCGCGGCGCATTTTATCGGCATGCTCGAGTTCGCCGGCCATCTCGTTGAACGAGCGAGCCAGCTTGCCGACTCGTCATGACGATCCTGATCGATATCCACGCGGACCGTGTAATCGCCATCCGCCATGCTTCGGCCACATCGCGCATCTGGCGTAGGGGAGCGGTGATGCCGCGAGAGAAGAAATAGGTGATGCCCAAGGCCACCACCAAAGTCAGCGGCATGGCGATCCAACCGGACCAGCCGAATTTCAGGAGGAACCAGCACATGGCAAACGCGATGGCAGTGGCGATAACGATCAGTGCGCTGAGTTCCAGCTTCAGAGATGAGAACAAATCAACGCTTGACGCGAGGTTTCATCGCATCAAGCCGGGATTGCTGTTGTTTTTTGGATGCCATCACGCGTCGGCGGCTCGAAAGCGTAGCCACGCCATGCACGGTGCGGATGGTATCGGCACCGAGCTTATGGCGCAGCGCCTTGACGTGGCTGTCGACGGTGCGGGTGCGGATGCGTCGACCCAGTCCCAGACCTCTTCGAGCAGCTTTTCGCGGGTGAGCACCGACTTCGGGCGGCGGGCCAGCGTGGCCAGCAGATCGAACTCGGTGGGGGTCAGATGCACCTGTTCGCCGTTCACGGTGACGATGCGCTGGGCCGGGTCGATGACCATCGAACCGAAGTCGAGCAGCTTCTCGTTCTCCGAGTTCTTGGCGATGACCTTCGCACGCTCCACGCGGCGCCAGCAGCGCCTTGCAGCGGGCGATAAGCTCGCGCATGGAGAACGGCTTGGTCATGTAATCATCGGCACCCGCTCCCAGACCGATGACCTTGTCGGCCTCGTCATCACGTGCGGTGAGGATCAGCACCGGCACCGGACGTTCGGCGACGATGCGTTTGGTGGCCTCTAGACCATCCATAACCGGCAGCATGATGTCCATGATCACCAGATTCGGGGCGTAGCTGGGACGCGGCCTGGACGGCGGAAGCGCCGTCCCCGGCCACGCGAGCGGTCCATCCCTTCAGC
>ENA-OQDF01000227-OQDF01000227.1-human-gut-metagenome-genome-assembly--contig:-NODE-227-length-22388-cov-2.913885_pt1 | contig 22388 bp, 27 predicted proteins | sample MGYA00242769_ERZ504597 | MGnify/ENA primary metagenome ERZ504597 (study PRJEB26092, sample SAMD00036305) | human gut metagenome | host: Homo sapiens | study: EMG produced TPA metagenomics assembly of...
TGCTCAGCAGTGGCTTGCTAACATATCTATAACTCGTGATGCTCAAGGACGGTAAGAGCTGTATGATCGATGTATCCGTAGTGTACATCGATGATGTCAGACGTACGTACTGTACATCGATCGATGCTCAGAGTACGTAGTGTACATCGATCGATGCTCAGACGTACGTAGCTGTACATCGATGATGCTCAGACGTACGTAGTGTACATCGATCGATGCTCAGACGTACGTAGCTGTACATCGATCGATGCTCAGACGTACGTAGCTGTACATCGATCGATGCTCAGACGTACGTAGCTGTACATCGATCGATGCTCAGACGTATTTCTGGAACAATTCAAAGATTTTCTGGTTATTATATTGATTGTATCAGCGGTCATATCAGGAATTCTCGGAGATGTGGAGAGCGCAATTGTTATCTTCGTCGTGATCACGATGACGCGGTTCTGGGAACGATACAGACGGTAAAGGCGGAGCAGTCACTGGACAGTTTAAAGCAGTTATCGGCACCGGAAGCCAAGGTTGTGCGTGATGACAGCGTGATACAGATTCCGTCCAGGGAAGTCACGATCGGTGATGAAGTGATCCTCGAAGCAGGAGACTGTATCCCGGCAGACGGAAAGTTGATCGAATGTGCAAGTCTGAAAGTAGATGAAAGTGCTCTGACGGGAGAAAGCATTTCCATAGAGAAGAATCTGGATGAAGTGGAAGAAGCTGCGGCACTGGGAGATCAGACGAACCGGGTATTCTCCGGAAGCTTCGTCACATATGGAAGAGGAAGATATGAAGTAACTGCGATCGGTATGAAGACAGAAGTCGGAAAGATTGCAGATCTTATGAAGAATACTTCGGAAAAGAGAACACCGCTGCAGGTGAATCTGGATGATTTCGGAAAGAAATTATCGATGCTGATCCTGGCATTTTCCGTAGTGATATTCGGAGTGAATGTATTTCAGGGTGAATCGTGGGGTTCTGCATTTATGTTCGCTGTTGCACTTGCAGTTGCGGCAATACCGGAGGCTTTAAGTTCGATCGTTACGATCGTGTTATCCTTCGGTACGCAGAAGATGGCAAAGGAACATGCAATCATACGTAAGCTGCAGGCAGTGGAAGGTCTGGGAAGTGTATCGATTGTCTGTTCGGATAAGACGGGAACGCTTACGCAGAATAAGATGACGGTCGAGGATTATTATGTAAATGGAAAGAGGATTCCGGCAGGAAAGATTGATCTGAAGAATGAAAATGAAAAATTACTTTTAAGATTCAGTATTCTGTGTAATGATTCTACGAATACGGACGGACAGGAGATCGGTGATCCGACAGAGACGGCGCTCATCAATCTTGGAACGAATCTTGGTTTTGATGCGATGCAGGTAAGGGAGAGATACCCGAGATTGTCGGAAGTGCCGTTTGACAGTGACCGGAAGCTGATGTCGACTGCTCACAATATGAATGATGCACTCCTTCAGGAAGGCCATATGATGATCGTAAAAGGTGCGGTAGATGTCCTGTTGGAGCGTATGGACAGAATACGGGTTGGGAATACTGTAAGGAGGATGACAGATTCCGACCGGGAGGACATTGCCGTCCAGAACATGCAATTTTCCAGAGAAGGCTTAAGGGTTCTTGCATTTGCATATAAGCAGATGGAGGAAGAGAAAGAGATCGGTACGGAGGATGAGGACCAGCTGATATTTATCGGTCTGATCGCAATGATGGATCCGCCGAGAGAAGAATCGAGACTTGCGGTGGAAGAGTGCAGACGTGCGGGAATCCGTCCGATCATGATCACCGGTGACCATAAGATTACTGCAGCGGCTATTGCAAAGAGAATCGGCATCTTAAAAGAAGAATCGGAGGCCTGCGAGGGAGCCGTAATTGAAGATATGTCGGACGAGGAGCTGCAGGATTTTGTAGAAGGAATCTCTGTGTATGCGAGGGTTTCGCCGGAACATAAGATCAGAATTGTCCGTGCATGGCAGGAAAAGGGGAATATCGTAGCAATGACAGGTGACGGTGTGAATGATGCACCGGCGTTGAAACAGGCCGATATCGGTGTTGCGATGGGAGTGACCGGAAGTGAGGTTGCCAAGGATGCGGCAGCGATGGTCCTGACGGATGACAATTTCGCAACCATTGTAAAAGCTGTGGAAAATGGAAGAAATCTGTATCAGCATATTAAAAATGCGATTCAATTCCTGTTGTCCGGTAACTTCGGGGCAATTCTGGTTGTATTATGTGCATCCGTTGCCGGACTGCCGGTTCCATTTGCACCGGTGCATCTGCTGTTCATCAATCTGCTGACAGACAGTCTGCCGGCAATTGCACTGGGAGTAGAACCACATTCCAAAGCGGTTATGGAGCAGAGACCACGACCAATGAGTGAGTCAATCCTTACAAAGCCATATCTGCTGAGTATCGCAACGGAAGGAGTAAGCATCGGCGTAATGACGATGGCTGCATTCCTGATCGGATACACAAGCCAGAATGCAGCTCTTGCAAGTACGATGGCATTCGGAACCTTATGCATGAGCCGTCTGGTGCATGGATTTAACTGTAAAGATGATAAGCCGGTAATATTTACAAAGAGATTCTTTAATAATAAGTATCTGATCGGAGCATTTGTCCTGGGTATGATCCTGATCACAAGTGTTCTTATGATTCCGGGACTGCACGGAATGTTCAAAGTAGTTACGTTGAGTCTGCAGCAGCTGATGACGGTATACGGGCTTGCATTGTTGAATCTTCCTGTGATCCAGGGAATGAAATATTTGAAAGAGAGATAGAAACAGAGAATGGAATTGAGAAAAGAAACGGTAAAACAGATCAGGGGGCTGATCGTATTTACGGCATTATTGATCGTCTGTCTGTGGAAATATGATGTTGTGATGGATGCGTTTAGATTCGTATTGAATATTTTATATCCATTTCTGCTTGGCGGTGCGATTGCATTCGTCTTAAGCGTTCCGATGAATTTTGTGGAAAGAAAATTATTCACGGAGAGAAAGTTTCCTGAAAAATATAAAAGAAAATATGCCAGAGGGATCAGTCTTCTGATCGTTCTTTCCGGTGTGATCGGGCTTCTTGCAATTATCATGTTCGGGCTGATTCCGCAGCTTGCCGGGACATTGCCAGTCTCGGCAAGAGTATCCAGGATTTTATCCCGCAGCTGCAGGAGTGGGCAGATCATTGGTTTCATAATAATAAGGAGATCATGAATGTAGTCAACAATCTGGAATTTGACTGGAACAAGGTGATGGAGCTGCGATGGAGTTCCTGAAGAACGGAGCCGGAAGTATGCTGGAATCCACGATCAATACGGCGAAAAATATCATTGGTGCCGTGGGAACATTCTTTATCGCTTTTGTATTTGCAATGTATATTTTGCTGCAGAAAGAAAAGCTGGGAAGACAGGCGAAAAAAGTGTTATTTGCATTTGTCAGAAAGGGAAGAGCAGAGGCTGCGTTGGAGGTTCTTGCATTGACATATAAGACATTCTCCAGTTTTCTGACGGGACAGTGTGTAGAGGCTCTGATCCTGGGATCCATGTTCGTGATTGCGATGACGCTGCTTAGGCTTCCGTATGCACTTCTTACGGGAATTGTGATCGCATTTACCGCATTGATCCCGATCTTTGGAGCATTTATCGGCTGTGCGGTCGGTGCATTTCTGATATTTATGGTGAGTCCGGTCCAGGCATTGATATTTATCGTACTGTTCCTGGTACTCCAGCAGATAGAGGGCAATCTGATCTATCCGCATGTGGTGGGCAATTCGGTCGGCCTTCCGTCTATCTGGGTGCTGGCTGCGGTAAGTATAGGCGGAAGCCTGATGGGTATCGTTGGAATGTTGATCTTTATTCCGCTGATGTCAGTGTTCTATGCTTTGTTCCGGGAAGTTGTCTACATTAAACTGCGGCAGAAAAAGATTTATCCACAGGATATTGGGTGATTGTGGATAACTTTTGGGGATTAAGCATCGGTTTTATCTTTGCTGCCTTTGCTGTCCTTTCCATTCTGGCCTTTGCTCCAGATACGGAGGGCGGTGAGGATTCCGAATGTATACAGGATCGTCACGAGTATTACCGGATTATCCTTCAGAAAATAAATAACAAGGATAACGGATAACAGACAGATGGCGAGCTGGAATGTAGTCCAGAATCTTTTCTCACGTACTTCCTTTGCCTGCTGGAGAAGTTCCATACGTTTCTGTTCCATGCGGAGATACTCCATCAGATTTTCATCACTGATGCGGGAGAGGATCTGTTCATCACGGTTCATCTCGATCTTGCGTTTGGAACGGAAATTGGAGAAAAATTCGCGGAACGGATGCTCGTCTTTGGAGCGGGACTTTCCTGTTGTTCGTAGAAATCCTCTTCCAGATCATAGTCGTCTTCTTCCGCATCTTTTGGTGAAGATTCTTTTGTATTTTGGGTGTCACTGAATTTGTTTGTGTTATCGGCAGTTTTACCGTCGGTAGCTTTGCTTTCAGTATCTGAAGTTTCCTGCGCAGCAGATACAGTTTTCTCCTCATCAGAAACAGGGTAAAGCACAACGTTGTCAGTTCCTTTAGTCTCAGACGATTCTTCGGTCTGTACTGCTTTTTCTATATTTTCGGACATAATTTTACCTCCGTCTTCATTTCTATATTGTCTTTTATTTTATCTTTATTATTTTATCATATCAGCTATGAAGGCAAAAAACAAATAAAGAGTACATAAAATTCTGGAAAATAACTTGCAGTAGAAAAACTCCCCTAAAAATGGTAGAATTGTAAGGAATCATTTGGAGGAAAACAAGATGCAGTTAATGAATGAAATCCCGGATACGTTCTGGAGTCTGTTCCGTTCGGTCAACCGGGATATTTATATTGAAGCACTTTTATGTATTAATGAAGAATACGAATATAATAATTATTTCCTGACGAAAGAGGTGTGCATCCAGATCTTAAGTGATATGAATGCGAAGAAGCGCTTTGAGCTACAGCGGGAGGAAAATGATACAGACTTTGATATGTTGGAGACGCCTTCTTCGAGGATCTTAAACTGGCTGCTGCGGGCAGGATGGCTGAAGCGTATCGAGGATTATAATACACTGGTGACAAATATTGTCATTCCGGATTATGCGGCGGTGATGATCGATGCATTTGAAAAGCTGAATTCGGAAGATGCATCGGAGACGGACATTTATATTCAGAATGTGTATGCAACGCTGTATGCGTTCCGCAATGATCCGCGGGCAAGTGTCGGGCTCTTAAGGACGGCTCTGGTGAATACGAGGCGGCTGAATAAGGCACTGCAGGATATGCTTCATAATATGAATAAATTCTTTGCGAAGCTCTTGCAGCAGGATTCTTACAGTGGGATTCTGCGGGAACATCTGGACAGTTATGTGGAAGAGATCGTATGGAAGAAGTATCATATTCTGAAAACATCGGACAACTTTTATATCTATAAGATGGATATTAAGAAATGTCTGAGAGAGATCCGGGATGATGAAGCATTTATCATGAAGGTACAGGCACGGTCGAAGATGCTGGGAGATAACCAGGATGATGTGTTGGATCTGTTGGATCTGATCGAGCGTGGATTTGACGATATCGAGCACCGCATTGCCAATATGGACAAAGAACATACGAAATATGTCCGGGCAACGGTAACCAGAATGAATTATCTGTTAAGCGGTGAGACAGATACGAAGGGCCTGGTGGTACAGCTTCTGAATAAGATGTCGGAAGAACCGGAGCAGATGGAAGAGATCATCACAGAGACCGGAAAGCGCATGAATCTGTCACTTCTGGAGATCCTGTCAGAGAAGTCTTTATATAAGAGAAGAAAATCCAGAAAAGACTTCATCAGTCAGCTGCTTCCGGATGAGACGACGGGTGATCTGGATAAGGACGATATCTTAAGACTGAACCGGATACAGATGCGGTTCAGCAAGAAGCAGATTGAAGAATTCATCGAGAACAATATGGAAGATGAGTGATGGATGCGTCGAAGATCAATATTGCTGACGAGGAAGAATTTGAAAAACTGATTCTTGCTTATGATTACAGTACGCGTAAGAACAGCAGATATATGGTGCTGGAAGAAGAACCGGAGATGGTGGAAAAGGACGGATACCGGTATCCGGCACTCAGGTTTGTGAAACGGCGAGTGTAATAGATAAAAGGAGTTCTGAAAATAAATGATAGATTACTACGAACAGTTAACTCAGGAAGAAAAAGAAGAGGTCACAGAGGTCATCCAGACCCTGTACCGCCAGACATTTCTCCTGGAAAGAAAATTTGATAAACGTGCGGGCAGGATGCAGTATACAAAAGAATACCGCACCTGCACGAAGCATCTGGAATTTTTTAAAGCATATTTTGAAGTCGCAGGGATCACGCTCAGAGAAAATGTACATATGGGTGTGATCTATATCCAGGGCGAACAGTTGTGGGGCGAGAAGCTGCCGCGTCTGGCGACGATCTATTTACTGGTGCTGAAGCTTATCTATGACGAGCAGATGCAGACTGCATCGTCGAGCAGCCATGTGGTGACAACACTTGGTGCAGTAAACGGAAAAGCGGGAGAATTTCATGTATTGAAGAGTCTTCCGTCAATTACGGAAATGAGACGAACGATCGCACTTCTGAAGAAGTATCAGATCATCGAGCCGCTTGATGTTCTGGAAGAATTAAACGAGTCGACCCGCCTGGTCATCTACCCTTGTATCCATACGGTACTTTTAGGAGATGACATCAGGGAATTATTAGCAACATTCAGTGAGGAGGATCAAATTGGAGACGAAGCAGCCATTCAAAGCACTCTCGAAGATATGCCTGAATAACTGGCATTACATAGATAAAAAGATACTGACGCTTAATGAAGGAATCAACTTCTTCACCGGACATTCCGGAAGTGGTAAATCGACGGTTCTGGATGCGATCCAGATCGTGCTGTATGCCAATACGGATGGCCGTGGATTTTTCAATAAGGCGGCAGCAGATGATTCGGACCGTACACTGATCGAGTACTTAAGAGGTATGGTGAATATCAGTGAAAATAATGAATCACAGTATTTAAGAAATCGTAATTTTTCCAGTACGATCGTGCTGGAGCTGACACAGACGAATACCAGAGATAAACAGTGTGTCGGTGTTGTGTTTGACGTGGATACGTCGAATAATGACGTAAGCCGCCTGTTCTTCTGGCATACGGGAGAATTACTTCCGAATCATTACCGTTCGGAAGGCCGGTGCCTTACCACTGCGGAAATGCGTGAGTACCTGCAGCGTTCCTTTACGCCAGAACAGTTCTACTGCGGACCGAGCAATGAAAGATTTCGGAGACAGCTATACGATATCTATCTTGGCGGTCTGGACATGGAAAAATTTCCAAAGCTATTCAAACGTGCGATCTCGTTCCGTATGAATATCAAACTGGAAGATTTCGTAAAGGAATATATCTGTATGGAGCAGGATATCCATATTGAGGATCTGCAGGAAAGTGTCATGCAGTATGGACGCATGCGCAGTAAGATCGAAGAGACGATGGAGGAGATCAGAAGACTGAAGCTGATCTGCGGAAGTATGAGCAGTATGCAGAAAAATCCGATGAGGAGAAGGTGTGCTCTTATCAGATCGACCGTCTGGAGATTATGAACCATGAGGTGAAGAGTCAGGAAGCCAGAGACCGGATCAAGGTAAGGCAGGAAGCCATCGAAGATCTGAAGAAGCAGCAACAGGTGCTGGAGCAGGAAGAAAAGGACCTGCAGAAAGAGTATGAAGAGATCATTCTGCGGATCGCAGACAGTGGGTATGCAAGGCTGGAGTCAGATCTGAATACATTAAATGAGACGCTGGAGCGTCTGAATAACGGAAAAGTCCGCTGGGAGCAGACTGCAGAGCATCTGAAGGTATGGACGGAGAAAGACATTACGCCAAATCAGGTGATCTGGGATATTGAAAAATTCGCAGACGGAAGCATTTCCGAAGAAGAGCTTGTGCGCCTGCAGGAAGGCTTAAAAGATCTGCAGGAGGAGCTGGAAGACCAGAGACAGGAAGCGGATGCAGACCTTCGCCGGATCAAGAAAGAAGAGAAAGAGGCAAGAGCAGAGTTAAAAGAACTGAAGCAGGGAAAGAAGGCTTATCCGAGAGAGCTGGAAGAGGCGAGATTCGAACTGCGTAACCGCCTGCACGAGCGCTGCGGCAAGTTCGTGAATGTGCATATTCTTGCGGATCTTCTGGATGTGAAGGACGAGAGATGGCACAATGCAGTGGAGGGTTATCTTGGAAATAATAAATTGCAGCTGATCGTGGAACCAAAGTATGCCAGGGCTGCGATGGACATTTACCAGGAGATGGATACAAAACGTTTCTTCCGGGCAGCAGTCCTGGATACGGAGAAGCTTACGAAGGACAAGCATCAGGTACAGCCGGGGGCGCTGGCAGAAGTAGTAAAAGCGAAAGAAGCGTATGTGCAGGAATACATTAATTTCTTCCTTGGAAATGTAAAGAAATGCGAATCACTGGATGAACTGCGTGAGTGCAGGATCGGTGTGACACCGGATTGTATGCTGTACCAGAGCTACAAACTGCAGCACATGAATCCGGAGAATTACACCAGAAGAGCCTATATTGGTGAGACGAGTATGCGCCAGAGAATCCGCAAGCTGGAAGAAAAATGTGAGAAGTTAAATGGCGAGAGAATGCCGGTACAGGAGCTGTTAGAAGAGATCCGCCAGGCAATGCAGATGGAGATGTTGAAGCAGCCGGCAGAGGATTATCTCGGATGGCTGGCTGACAGCAAGGCAATCATTTCCAAAGAAAAGAAAAAGGCTCAGCTTCTGGAACAGATGAAGAAGTTAAAGGATGAATCCGTTGCTGCATGGGAAGGCAAGAAGAAAGAAGTGCAGGCGGCACAGGATGCGAAGAAAGAATCCGTATCCAAGGTGCAGGAAGCAATCTGGGAGAACAAGAAAGAAATCGAACGTCTGAATGCAGAAGTTCTCGAATCGGAAGAACAGATGAAGGACGTGAAGAGAAAAGTAGCAGATAAGCGTTATGAGAAGGAGTTCCAGGAATATCTGGCGAGCAGAAAATCCGAGAATTATGAGTATCTGAGACGTCAGATGGTTTCGCGGGTATATACGCTCAGGGAAGAAGAGGAAGACGCTTACCGGAAGCTGGTGGAAGAGAGAAGCAGTTATATCAGAGAATATCCGAACCGTACATTCTCAACTTCTATCCGGGACAACGCGCCGTATGAGAAGCTTTTGAATTCGCTGTCCTGCGATCATCTGGAGACTTACAGGGAGTCGGCGAAGACACAGGCGAAAGCGGCTGTGGAGCATTTCAAAGATGACTTCATCTTCAAGATCCGAAGTGCGATCCTGGAGGCTTATCAGAGAAGGGATGAGCTGAACCGGATCATCAGCAAACTGGACTTCGGTAAGGATAAGTATCAGTCGTGATCACGAAGAACAAGGGTGCAGATGGAAAATATTATAAGATGTTCATGGATGATTCCCTGCAGATCCGTCCGTCTGACTTAGATGATACGATGGACAACCAGCTTGATATGTTCACGATGGAGCATGAGAACCAGTATGGGGAGATGATGAACGAGCTGATCAACATCTTCATCCCGCCGGAGAATGCGACGAAGGACGAGATGGATGAGGCGAAACACAACATGGATAAGTATGCGGATTACCGAACCTATCTGTCATTCGATATGCAGCAGATCGTACATGGCGATAAGGAGATGACGATCGGACTGAGTAAGATGATCAAGAAGAACTCCGGCGGGGAGGGGCAGAACCCGCTGTACGTGGCACTTCTGGCAAGCTTTGCGCAGCTTTATAAGATCAATCTGTCGCCGAAGATGCACCGGTCACCGACACTGCGTCTGGTTGTGCTGGACGAAGCATTCTCCAAGATGGATGCCGAGAAGGTGGCAAGCTGTATCTCACTGATCCGCGGACTTGGCTTCCAGGCGATCATCAGCGCGACGAATGATAAGATCCAGAACTATCTGGAGAATGTAGATAAGACCTTCGTGTATGCGAACCCGAATAAGAGACATATTTCCATTCAGGAATTTGAGAAGACGGAGTTTGGGGAGTTGGCGGAGGAATAAGGGGGACGGGAAAAGTGGCTTTTTCCCTGTCCCTAATGGTTTTATGAAGTGGTATTTTCTGCATAGTTGTTACGTGCCTGACGAGGTGTCATTCCGTAGATTTCTTTGAAGAGACGGTTAAAGATTGTCTGGTTAGTGAAACCACTCTTCTGCATTACCTCAGAAATGGACTTGTCTGTATTCATCAGAATACGTCCAGCATGAGAAATACGCACCTCATTCAGGTAACGAAGAAATGTAATACCCATATGCTGCTTGAAAAAACGGCAGAAATATTCCCGGCTGAATCCTACCTGATTAGCTACTTCTTTCAATGAGAGTTTTTCTGTATAATGTTCATTCACATAAGAGATGATTTTTCGCAGAATATCATTAGACTGACTTGTTCCAGTAGTCGTTCCCGGCAGGGAATATACGGAAAAATAACGAATCAAATCAGCAAGCATCAGCAATGCCGTGCCGTCTGAACGCATGGCGCTGGTGCTTTTATTTTCGACATTGGTTCGTGTCAGATCGTGGGCAAGCTGGCAGATGTGGATGTACTGGGTGGATTTTGGATCATCCAGAGGAACCGGGCGGCAATTTATATGATACAGTTCCAGATCCGGGCAGTAGACCGCGAGCTGTTTTTTATCGACATGGATACATAAAAACATATACAGGTTAGAATCCGAATGTATGGAATGTACTTCTTTGGAATCAAAAACAATCAGTTGATTGTGGTGAAGGGTAAGATGTTCGTGTTCGATATGAACACGGACGGATCCATTCAGGCAGAATAAAATCTCCATGGCTTCGTGCCAGTGGGCTGGAATATGTGTATTTTCAAGTGCGGCCATTGATACTTGGATACCTAGATTGCCAAGTGGATGCAGTGCTTCGTGATATGCTTTTGCCATAATAATCTCCTTTTTATAAATAGTAAAGCCAGTACAATAATGTCAATATCGTTGTAAAATAAGATAATTATAACACTGGTTTGAAACCGAAAACAAGGCTAAAATACAAGATGTAAAAGGAAAACAAAGAAAATAAATATATAAATAGTAAAAAAGGAGAGGTCAATATGAGTACAGTAGCACTTAAGAATACAATGGTAATGAATAACACAGAGAAAAAGGCTGGTTTAGTGGAGCGTTTCAAAAAATATTTTCTGGATAATGCAGCGTTTTTTGCGGCGGCTTCTGCAGGAATGTCTGGAAATGGTTATGCGGCAGCACAGATCATGAGAGATGCAAGACGTGTTGCATCTGCTAACAGATAAGAAAGAATAAGAATGACTATTAAGGGAAGACATCAGGTAAATAAGAACTGGTAACTCGCAATCTCCGGAAGATCAGGTGTTGATATAGAACTGCGTGCAAAAGTATTATGTATAATATGGTGGCACCGACTGTTACACATCAGTAAATCGCTTTTGAGATTGCGGTGGCTTTGCGGAAATATATCAAAGATAAAGGGGGAAAGTGTAAGGTGTTTATGTCCCCCGGTTGATGTGCAGCTGGATAAAGATAATAAGACGATGGTACAGCCGGATGTTTTAATCTTATGTGACCAGAGCAAGAATACAGGCAGATGTATCTACGGCGTTTCGGATATGGTTATAGAGGTTATCAGGGGGATAGAAAATATTTAGCACATTTATATTATAAAAAGAAAAAATGAATATTATTTCAAAATCCAGTACATAACCAGTTGAAAAAAATATGCTATACTGCTGATAGAAGTACTACGAAAAAAGCGGTACAAAAACCAGAAATGGAGAAAAGCATATGAAATTAACAATATTAGGAACCGGAAATGCAACGGTAAGTGAATGTTATAATACTTGCTATGCAATCAGCGATGAAGGGAAACATTTCCTTGTAGATGCAGGCGGTGGCAACCGTATTCTGAAAGTATTAAAAGACACAGGAATCGACATGAATGATATCCACGATATCTTCGTTACACACGAGCATGTAGACCACGTGCTTGGAATTATCTGGCTGGTGCGTATGATCGGACAGAGAATGAACCAGGGAAAATATGAAGGTGATCTTCGCATTTACTGCCATGAGGAGCTGGCAGAGAAGATTCAGGCAATCGCAAATATGACGATCCAGCAGAAGGTCTGTAAGCATATGGGAGAGCGAATCCAGTTTGATGTCGTGAAAGACGGAGACAGCAGAACGATTCTCGGATGTCCAGTGACATTCTTCGACATTGGTTCGACAAAGGCGAAACAGTTCGGATTCACCATGCAGCTTAAGAGCGGTAAGAAATTCACCTGTGTTGGTGACGAGCCGTACAATGAGGTGGATTATAAATATGTGAAGGGCAGTGACTGGCTGCTTCATGAGGCATTCTGCCTGTTCGGTGAGGCGGATAAATTCAAGCCTTATGAGAAGCATCATAGTACAGTAAAAGAAGCATGCCAGCTTGCGGAAGAACTCGGTGTGCCGAATCTGTTGTTGTATCATACAGAAGAGACACATCTGGCGGAGAGAAAGAAGTTGTATACGGAGGAAGGACAGCAGTATTATCATGGCAATCTGTATGTGCCGGATGATCTGGAGACGTTTGAGATATAGAAAAGCAAAAGAAAATAAAATAGATTAGAATGTAAGAAAACTGCCGACGGGCAGGTTTTCTTGCGTTCATTTTTGATCCGGAAGGGACAATAAAAAAGTCAAAAACCCTGTCCCCATGGCTACATGGCTAAAAAAGATCGAGCATATTATCCAGATAAATCTCTTCCCTGACATGCAGTTGATATTCCGGCTTCGTCATATAATAAAGCAGAAATTCAAGAATCAGCGCACTTCCAAGCCCGCGTCCTTCAATCTTAAAATTAGAAAATCCCATGGGCATGTAAATATTCTGTATATCATCCACACTGATGAATCCGGGATTTTCCATTGCCTTGGAAAAGCGGTAACCGTTACCGCCATCCGGCGAAGCACAGTGAAACTCCGGGGCAGGATTTCCGAGATTCTTCCGGCTGACGGATTCATAACAAGTCTTTCTGTCCTTACAGCCGAACCAGCAGCATTCATTGCATAAGAATTCTACTTTATCTTTCTGGTGCTGCGACATCAGGTCTAATTTATCGAATACTTTGTTTAACCGGAAGTCCGGTACAATATAACGGAAATCTTCTCGGTTTATTTCAGTTAAAAAATCCTGAAAATCTGTCAGAACTTTTGTGGTTGAAGAGATAAGGTAGAGATCAGGATAATTTTTTTGTAAATAGTTTAATAAAAGCTCGGAGTGCACGATCACGCCATTCTGGAGTTGGTGTGTATGTGGTGAATTATCAGCATCAGAGGCGTGTTCGAACATTTTACAAAGCTCGTTACATTTCTTATCTGTAAGATGTTCTTCCCGTAGCAACGAATTACTGAACGTCAGCCGGGCCGAGATGCCGTATTCCCGCACCAGATCAAGCACGTCTTCCGGATCAGAATATCCAAATGAAGTACGCCCGCCGCCCCAGATACAATCCGAAGGAGCACCATAGATCGAGCCAATCTCACACCAGTCGTAAAAATATTCCCTGTGTTTCCGGAATAATGGAAGGAATATGCGGTACAATTCGTAAAATTCAAACAGGCCTGGGAGGTGGTAAAAGGCAGTAGGATTATTATTTTGAATATTTGCTGTAGTTGCTGTATTCATGTGGTTACCTCTGGAAAATTTTCTATGGTTAATGATAACACATTATCCCGGCAGTGAACACGTATATTTCCGCATATGATACACCACATATAGTGCGATCATAGGTTCCGTAAGCGGCATTGCGGACCACAGACTTCCGGGCAGGCAATGTCCTTATAGCATATTTTTAATTTATGTCAAGGTTTTACATGCATTTCACTTGCATTATCCACATACATGTGTATAATAAAGCTTGTTCGGTATTTTTGAAAAAAAGTATAGTAATAGAAAACTTTTGAAAATATGGAGGTGAAGATGTGGATATCGGAAAGAAGCTGAGAGAGCTTAGAAAGCAGAACGATCTGACATTGGAAGATCTGGCTTCGCGCAGTGAGCTTACGAAAGGATTTCTGTCACAGGTGGAGCGTAACCTGACGGCACCGAGTATTGCGACACTGGAGGACATTCTGGAAGCACTTGGAAGTAATCTGTCGGAATTCTTTCACGAAGAGGAAGAAAAGCAGATCGTGTTCGGAACAGATGATTTCTTCGTTGATGAGAAAGAAGATTACCAGGTGGAATGGATCATTCCAAATGCGCAGAAGAACCAGATGGAGCCGATTCTTATGACACTCTATCCGCATAAAAAGAGTCATATCCAGACGTCGTATACGGGCGAGGAATTTGGCTATGTACTGAAGGGAAATATTACGATTATGCGCGGCGGTAAAAAATATAAAGTGAAGGCGCATGAGACGTTTTATATGGATGGTGCGAAGAGTCATTATCTTTATAATCACGGGAATAGCCCGGCAAAGATATTGTGGATCACGACACCGCCAATCTTTTAAAAATAAACCAGAGGGGACAGTAAAAAAGCCGGAAAACCCGTCCCCATGGAAAGGAGAACCATGGAAGAGAAAAAACTAATCGAATTTCGCAATATTGTGAAAAGCTTTGATTCGCAGGTTGTGTTAAAAGGGATCAACCTGGACATATATGAAAATGAATTCGTAACCCTGCTTGGACCAAGTGGATGTGGTAAGACTACACTGCTCCGAATCCTTGGAGGATTCCTGGATGCGGATGAAGGAAAGGTGATCTTTGACAATGAAGATATCACCGACAAGCCGCCGTATGAACGAGAACTGAATACCGTATTCCAGAAATATGCATTATTCCCACATCTGAGCGTATATGAAAATATCGCATTTGGATTAAAGCTTAAAAAAATGAGTAAAGATATTATTGAACAGAAGGTTATGAAGATGCTGAAACTGATCGGTCTGGAAGGCTATGAGGATAAGAATACGACCTTACTTTCCGGTGGTCAGCAGCAGCGTGTGGCAATCGCGAGAGCACTGGTCAATGAGCCGAAGGTACTGCTTCTGGATGAGCCGCTGGCAGCGCTGGACTTAAAGCTTCGGAAGGAAATGCAGTATGAACTGAAGCGCATCCAACAGGAGGTCGGCATTACATTTATCTTCGTAACACACGATCAGGAAGAGGCACTTACGATGTCGGATAAGATCGTCGTTATGCAGAAAGGTGAGATCCTTCAGATCGGAACCCCGCAGGAGATTTACAATGAGCCGACAAACCGTTTCGTTGCAAACTTCATCGGAGAGAGCAATATCATTCCGGAAGAATGATTGAGGATTACAAAGTTCGTTTTGATGATATCACGTTCGACTGTGTGGATCAGGCTTTAAGGAAAATGAGCCGGTGGATGTCGTGATCCGTCCGGAAGACATCGATATCGTAGATGTAAAAGACGGCAAGATGACAGGTGAGGTATTAAGTGTTCTGTTCAAGGGTGTGCACTATGAGATCATGGTGGAGACGGTTCCCGGAACGAGTGTTACGGTGAACATGCGTGTCATCCGTAATCACGATGTGACCAGCGAAGACGGGAGCGAGAAGATCAGTGCCAACAACTTCTATGTAGATCTGGAAGATGTGGAGAATCTGGATGATAAGGAAATTGTCGCACTGTCGAATGCACAGGCATGGGAGACGGAAAGTGATGAGTACATTTCCATTGCAAATATTGAATATGAACTGGAAGCAAAAGAAGGCCAGTATCCGGTAACATTCAGCACAGCAAACGGAACCAGCATCGAGAGAACCATCTTTGTAGTTAACCAGCCGTTCGTTAAGAATGAGAAGGCAAATGAAGGTGTTATGGCATTCAACTTCTTCAAGACGGTAGATGAGATTACAGAATCCCAGGCATTGGATACGGATCTTAAGACATGGGCAAATGCACAGGGATGGAAACTGACGGATGAAGACCAGAGCGTGGACATCAGTGTAGACTATGATTTTGATCCGGAAGAAGTAACAGAAGGCGTGTATGAGATTACATTTTCCACTACGGGACGTGAGTTCAAGATCCATACAACGGATTATTCGGAGGAAGGACAGGAGGTCGGCCTGACATTCTTCCCGGAAGATATCCATGTTATGCCGAAGGTGGTATCTAAGATGAAGAAATTTTCACAGTTAGCATTTCCGTATATTGTGTGGGCGGTACTGATGCTGGTGTTCCCGATGGTTCTGATCGCACTTATTCGGTGACAGACCAGGGGAATACCATCCTGTCGTTCACATTTACACTGGAACATTATGCCAAATTTTTTACCGACCCGGATTTCTTATTAATCCTCTGGCGTTCCATTGTGATTGCGGTAAAGACAACAGTGATCTGCCTGTTACTGGGCTATCCGATCGCATATTATATTGCGCGCAGTGAGCAGAAAAAGCAGAATGCGCTGATTCTTGTGATCACGATCCCGATGTGGATCAACATGTTGGTAAGAACGTATGCATGGATCGGACTCTTAAGTGACGGCGGTCTGATCCAGAGAATTTTACAATTGATTGGACTTGGAAAGGGATCGCTTCTTTATACAGAAGGAGCAGTGCTTCTTGGCATGGTATATAACTTCCTGCCATTTATGATCCTGCAGATCCAGACGTCACTTAGTAAGATGGACAATTCCTTGCTGGAAGCGAGTGCAGACCTTGGGGCAAGCCCGGCGCAGACATTTAAGCGTGTGACACTGCCGCTTTCCGTGCCGGGAATCATCAACGGGATTACGCTGGTATTTCTTCCGGCAGTCAGTTCTTTCTTTATACCGAAGCTGCTCGGCGGCGGTCAGTATTTCCTCATCGGAAATATGATCGAGAACCAGTTCATTACGGTTGGAGAGTGGAACTTCGGAAGTGCCATTTCCATGATCATGGCGGTCATCATGATGGTACTTATGATGGTTGTCCGTAAGATCGAGATTCGTAACCAGGGCGGAAAGGGGTATAATCGTTATGAATAATAAGGGAAACGTCCGATAGGAAGATCCTTATGATACTGGCGGTTGTGTTCTTCTATCTTCCGATCCTGTACATGATCATATTCTCATTTAACGATGGGAAATCACTGACGAGTTTTACAGGATTTTCACTCCGCTGGTACAAACATATGCTGGATTCATCAGATATGATGGATGCATTGTCGACAACATTCAGTATTGCATTGCTTGCGACCTTTATTTCAACGGTAACAGGAACAATTGCAGCAATCGGTATCAGTAAATCAAAGAAGATTGTGCGTGACCTGATGGAGCAGATCAACAACCTTCCGATCATGAATCCGGAGATTGTAACGGCAATCGGATTTATGTTATTATTTATTACATTTCATGTGGAAAAAGGTTATGTAACGATGCTTCTGGCACATATTGCATTCTGTATTCCATATGTTATGTTATCGGTCATGCCAAAGATAAAATCGCTGGATCCGAACCTTGCCGATGCGGCAATGGATCTGGGGGCAACACCGTGGCAGGCACTGACGAAAGTTGTTGTGCCGCAGATCACGCCGGGAATCGTAGCCGGTGCATTGATCGCATTTACCATGTCAGTGGATGATTTCATTATCTCTTACTTTGTAACTGGACGTGGTGTGAAGAACTTAAGCATCATGGTGTATACGATGAGTAAACGTGTCAACCCGAGTATCAATGCAATCTCGACACTGGTGGTTGTGATCATCACGATCGTACTTGTGATCATCAATGCTGCACCGGCACTTTTTGCAAAACGTGCGAAGAGAAACAGCATCGGCAGACGAAATGTACTGGTACCTGCAGTTGCGGTTGTGTGTGTACTGGCGATCGTAGCCGGAGTTGTGACATATAATAACAAGAAAGAGCCATTGCCATTCGAGGGGCAGACGCTTCGTATCTACAACTGGGGCGAGTATGTAGGTGAACATATTATCCAGGATTTCCAGAAAGAAACAGGGGCAACGGTACTTCTTGAAAATTTTGATTCGAATGAACAGATGTATATTAAGGTTGCAAATGGAGAAGCTTACGACATTCTTGTACCAAGTGATTATATGATCCAGAGACTCATTTCCGAAGGATATTTACAGAAATTGGATAAGTCGAAACTGAACTGTATGGATAAATTATATGATGCGGTCAAAGGACTTCCGTATGATCCGGAGAATGAATATTCTGTTCCGTACTTCTGGGGAACAGTCGGAATCGTGTACGATAAGACAAAAGTCGACATCAAAGACCTGGAAAAAGAAGGCTATAACATTTTTCTGGATCAGAAATATAAAGGGGACATCTACCTGTATGACTCAGAGAGAGATTCCTTTATGATGGCATTGAAGGCATTGGGATATTCGATGAATACGTCTGACGAAAGCCAGATCCAGGAAGCGTATAACTGGCTGGTTCAATGTGTACAGACCATGAAGCCGGAGATCGTTACCGATGAGATCATTGATAACATGGCACAGGGAAGGAAGGCACTTGGTCTGATCTATTCCGGAGATGCGACATATGTGATCAATGAGAATGAAAACATGGGATACTACATGCCGGAAGGCGGAACCAACCAGTGGTCCGATGCCATGGTCATTCCGAAGAATGCGAAGAATCCGGAACTTGCACATGCATTTATCAATTATGCAAGTGATTATGACGGAGCTTATGACAATTCAAGTTATGTAGGTTATACATCGGCGAATAAGAAGGTTATGAAAGATCTGTATGGCAAGGGCGGAGAGTTCGAAGGAATTGATGCATATAAACCAAGAACAGATAATAAGAATGATGAAGTCTTTGAGTATAATGAAGAGACGAAGAAAGAGATCAGTAATCTTTGGAGTAAGGTGAAGATTGCGGCTAGTAATACGAATTAAGGGGTCAATGGGCCAATGGGGACGGAAAATGGAATTTTCCCCGTCCCTGTTTCTATTTAAACACATACTTCTGGATCACATCAAACGACGCCGGCCCAACATCCAGAACCGCCTTATGAAACCGCATCTGCGTAAAGTTATCACCCCACTTATCCACTGCATTTTTCTTAAGTTCCAGAAATTCCAGATACCCAATATAGTATTTCAGATAATTAGCCGGATCGGCAATGATCAGATCATAGATATCCTCAATGGTCGCATCATCCGTTATCCCATAAGTGTGGAAAAAAGCCGCCGCATCGGCAAGTTTCCAGCCATCGTAATGAATTCCCATATCGGCAAGTGCATATAGTCCAGAATGACAGATGAGTTGCGTTGAAATAATGTAGCCTGCTCTTTCGTCAGTGTGGAAAAGTAGTAGCTCATCATCTCGCTGTAAGTGGCCCAGCCTCGGTGTATCCGCCATAGTTCAGTACACAGCGGATTGGATCGGGATGAAGGCTTGCATAATAGACATTCTGATATAAATGTCCGGGGTAGCCTTCGTGGGCGAGGGTGGTGAAGAGAGAGAGGTTGTCGGTGATGTGTCCGTTGTTGATGTAGATTACATTTTCAGAAGTGTTGTCGATGGCCGGGATCATGTAGAAAGCCGGACTTAAGTATCTTCCATGGATTTCTGGACGTATTTAATCTGTGTATGAATCTGTGGATATGGTGGAAAATCTTTCGTAATCTTGCCGGACAATGTGGATAAAATCTTTTTCGGATCAGATTCGGCGAGCGGTGTTCCCTGGGAACTGAAAATATCAGAAGTTACGGAGGATGAGCCGGAGAAGTCTTCTGTCAGTACCCGTTGCATAACTGTAAGATCCGAAAGTATCTGTGCATTTGCAAGATTTTGCAGCTCTGCAATACTGCGGAAAGAGCCAGTCTCACTTCTTACCAGATATTCGTAATAAGTCCGGCCATTCGGAAGATAGCACAGCCCGTTATTGTTTTCCGGAACTGCGGAGCCCGGACAAGCCGGAAATAAGCTGTTCATAGGCCGGAAAATATATTTTTTATGTAACGTTGTTCTGCCGGGTATAGGTTTCCCGCTGCTTTTCGGTAAGGATACCGTCTTTGGCAGAAGCAAGTTCTTCCAGCCGTTCCACGAAAGAAGAATAGAGATAATTGCTTTCTTTTAAATTAACAAAATCCCGGCATTCTTTGATGATGGAGTCAGCAGTGTAGGAGGCCATAAAAAGACCGGATTCGGATTTGATGTGTTCAAAATTCAGGATAGAGCGGAAATACTCCGGTGTTTTAGTAAGAAGTTGCAGATAGTTTTCAATATCGGAAATTTCATAAAAACGATATTCTGATAAGATGACCGGAAGCTGTGACTGGGTTCCGGTGAGCGGCGCAAGCGGTTCATCGTAAAGTGTATAGGGAGCCAGATCATAAGCGGAAGTCAGATAGTCATCCAGTACATCATAAGTGAGACGGTTGTTTTTTGAAAGTGAAGTTCTGTTATGAGAGCGGAGCCTGGTTCGTTCTGCATCGATGCTTGAGTGTACCAGTCCGGGATCGGTGGTGCAATGTCCATAGGAAATGGGCGTATTTTTTATGCCGTATTTTCCGGGATTTTTTAAGGTGTAGTGGAGAGTAATTGTATTTCCGCTGATTTCCTGGCGGAAAAGTTCAGAGGTGTATTGGGAAAATGCCTGATCTGCGTCCTGGTGAAAGTGAAGAAACAGGACGGAAAGAATCAGAAATGCAGCGGCAGATGGAAGGAGCATGAACAGAGGCTTCTGCCGGAATTTTTTCAGAAATTTTTGCATAAAAATCCCCATATAAATCATTTGTATTATTATATGGGGATTTCCTGTAAATATGTATTATCCTTATAATCCGGTAATCAGTTCAACAATAAAGACGCCGAGACATGCGAACAAAGATACCTTCAGCAGACTCTTTCCCTGGTAAGCCAGGAATACAGCAATGATAAATCCGGCAAGTGCAGACCAGATATTTGCGGTGGCACTAAGGATTGCCGGGAATGTCATAGCCGCAAGCGTCACGTAAGGGACATAGTATAAAAATGATTTAATATACGTGCTTTTAATCTCTTTGCGGATCAGTGTCAGCGGAAGCATACGGATCAGGTAGGTGACTGCCGCCATTACAAATATGTAAATGTAAATATTATGATTCATGGTGTGCCTCCTTTACCGGGAAGAAATAAGCCGCAATTCCGGCAATGATCAGAGTAATGATGATAATACGGAATCCGGATGAAATGTTCCGAAGTCCCGGTGTCTTATCAAATAATAAGCTGGCTGTCATGGAAATGACAACAACACCCGCAAGCACACGGTTATTACGTGCCGGCGGAATAATGATCGCGAGGAACATGCCGTAAAGAGCAACGCTCAATGCACTGACAACACGCGCCGGCAATATATTTCCGGACAGGATGCCAAGAAATGTACCGAACACCCATCCGAATACAGAGATAAATATAACCCCGTAAGAATAAAAAGGACTCAGCTTCCCACCCTTACAGACTGTGACACCGAAGATCTCATCGGTTACACCATAAGCAATGAAAAACCGGTGGATCAGTGGCGCTTCCGGATCAATCTTCTGCGAAAGTGCGCAGGACATCAGACAGTATCTTAAGTTGATGATAAGCTGTGTGATGGCCATCTCTATATAAGAAGCGGTCGATGCGATCAGCGACAGCCCTGCAAACTGTCCGGCGCTGGTCACATTTGTCAGAGAGATCAGAACCGCATCAAAGATCGAAATTCCGACTTTTTTGCCATGATCCCAAATGTAAATGAAACCGCTATGTATCCAAGACAGATCGGTATTCCGTCCTTGAAACCGGCGGTGAAATATTGTCTTCTGGTCATAATAAATTCCCCAATCTTATGTATAGTTTCTGTAAATAACGAGAATATTATAAGCTCTCTGATTGGTTGCGTCAATGATGTGAAAAGTGGAAGAACCTAATCATCAATAGGATCTTCCACTTTTTCAAATAAATCTCCAACAGGACAGTTTAGAATTGTGCTTAATTTATCGAGATTTTCAAAACGAATAGAACTTGTTTCGTTATTTACCATTCGGTTAAAGTTTTGATAACTTAAATCTAGTTGTTTGAATAACCAGTATTTTGTATGATTCTGAGATTCTAAAATTTCTAAAATTCTTAATTTCACCATATTTTTCACCTGCTTTTTGATGATTATATCGGAAAAAGTATGCTTGCATGAATGATGTGTGCATTATATAATGTGTACATAAGATACCGAAAAATACATGGAGGAAAGACTGATGAAAAAGAAGAAAATTTTAATGTTGGTATGTAATGGCAGTATTGGCAGTAACAGTTGTTATACCAGTAAATGCGGC
>ENA-OQDF01000228-OQDF01000228.1-human-gut-metagenome-genome-assembly--contig:-NODE-228-length-22351-cov-1.975207_pt1 | contig 22351 bp, 31 predicted proteins | sample MGYA00242769_ERZ504597 | MGnify/ENA primary metagenome ERZ504597 (study PRJEB26092, sample SAMD00036305) | human gut metagenome | host: Homo sapiens | study: EMG produced TPA metagenomics assembly of...
ACCGAATCGTGGTACGAGATGTACGGATGCTGGTCGTTGCCCCAATCGAAGTAGGGGTTGATGACGGCCGACTTCATGGTGTGGGCGGCCGAGTCAAGGTCGTTCATCGCCGAGTTGTCGTCCGGGCTCTTGAACCAGTATGAGAACAGCTTCGTCGCCGTCGATATTACCTTCAATGGCCTTGGCATACGGGTCAAGCAGCAGTTTGTTGGGGTTGCATCTGAGGCCGTGCACCGGGTCATAGGGACCGTAGACGCGGTAGCCGTAACGCTGGCCAGGATGGAGGCCGGGAATGTAGTTATGCCATACGTACGAGTTCCGTTCGGTCATTTCGATGCGTGTTTCCACATCGTGCTCGTCGAACAGGCATAGTTCGACTTCTGCGCAACCTGTGAGTACAGCGCGAAGTTCACACCGGCGCCGTCATAGCTGGCGCCCAGCGGATACATTGATCCAGGTCTGATCTGCATAGTTTTCAGTATCCCACTTTTTTGTGTCAGTGATGTGCCGGGGAGTTGAACGTCAGGAGAACAGCGACGGCTTATCTTTGTCGGAGTTCCTGGCGATGAGTCTGCGTAACGCCTCATGCTGGATGGCGATCATCGAATTGGATGAGGTGATGCGCGTGGCGGCAAGGTCGCTCCACGGAATCCACGCGGATTCCACATGCTCGTCCGCATCGAAATGGCGCTGCTCCCGCCTGAACGGGCCCAAATGCAACACCATGATGTGGGCCAGTTCGTCGGTCATGCCTTCGGACGAGTAGAAATCACCTACGAAGTCAACGCCCATGGTGTCACGGTCCGGCACCACGCCGGTTTCCTCGGCCAGTTCCCTCAGGGCCGCGTCCATGATGTCCTCGCCCTCGTCCATCAGTCCGGCGGGAAGCCGTAGGCGAACATGTCCGATCCGGCGCGGTATTCGCGTTCGATGAGGTAGCGGTCGGTGGACATGTCGTGCACGAGCATGACCACACAGGGGGCGTGACGCAGCACCTGGCGGCCGATCTCGTGTTCCTTGCCCTGCTTGTCGGTCAGAGCGATGCGCATGTCGTCCACATGGAAGATACGCCCGGTATAAACGGTTTCGCTACTGATCACTTTGGCGGGCACGTCCATGTCGATGCCGTCCGAGGAGGCGTTCAGCTTATGGTCGAGCCGATGCTCCAGTTGTTCCTGCTTGCTTCCGCCAAACATGTCATCTCCTCGGAAAAAAACGTTTTTGCCACGTTACTATAGCGTCTTAATCTCGATGCGCGGTAATGGACAGCGTCCATGGATCGGTCGTGTCGTGGAACCACTCGACTTCAGGCCTTGCTCCGGTCGCTTGTTCGATGGCGGCTGGCACGTCATCGATCGCGTAGTTGAACCACATGGATTCGATGGCGGCATGAGGGGTGTTGATGAAGCAGGGACGCACATGGCTCTCCCCCGCCATTCCATGGCCGAGCATGATGCTTGGGACCTCATACGGGCTTCATACCGGGCTTGTTCGATGGCGTCGGTCACCGGGTGGTGACGCAAATCGCTGGTTACGTACACGTCCGCACCGGTGGCACGTACCTCGTTGAACAGGGAGTCCCCAGAGCCAGGCAGAATGGCCACATACTGAACAAAGTGTCCGAATCGCCGCATACCTGGATGCCGAGCGCGCTGGTCATGCCATGATCGGACACTTCGTCGAATACTCGCTGAGCGAAATCCTTCAGGGCAACAGGCTTCGGCAAACGACCCACACGCCCCAAGCCGACCGGATGAGAGGCGTTTGCATCGTCAATCGGCACGAGTGGTTTCTGGTCGATGAGTCCGAAGTAGTCGGCCGCCGCCTGTCCCACGCCGCGATACGCAGCGTCGGCATTAGTGTGCCCTACCCACAGCCCGCAGCCGTGCTGGTAGAGTCTGCGGACGATGTCGCCCCGGAAACCGAGTCCGCTCGTCTCGTGTACGGAACGGAAGAACAACGGGTGATGGGTGATGAGCAGGTCCGCGCCAGTAGCGATAGCCTTGTCAATGATGGCGGAGGTCGGGTCGGCGGCGAACACGATGCGGTGCACGTCGTGACTCAGATCGCCGACAATGAGGCCCGGCTCATCCCATTCCTCGGCGTAGCGCAATGGGTACAGGGTCTCGAGAACGTCGATGACTTGCTTGAGATTCGGCATATGTCCCATTGTAGTGGGCTATTGCTGCAAGGGACTCATTCTGCAATTGCGGACAAGCCATGCTCGTGCTCTTCATTGCTCGACTATCGGCTCGCCTTCGCCTACAAACAATCCACTGGACTGTTTGCTCAACGGCTCAGCCCCCTCACCCGAGGGGAGCTAGAAATTGTCAGTGTGCAGCGAGTTGCCAGTCGGAACCGATGCCGCACGATACGTCCAGCGGCACGGCAAGGTCGACGGCGTGTTCCATGGCGTTGCGCACCAGTTCGGTGACCTGGTCGCCTTCTCCCGGCGCGATTTCCACTACCAGTTCATCGTGAATCTGCAGAATGATACGGCTCTTGACGTGAGCCTCGGCCAAGGTCTGCTCGGCGCGAATCATCGCAATCTTCATGATGTCGGCGGCGGATCCCTGAATCGGTGCGTTGAGTGCCGCACGTTCAGCGGCCTCACGCGCAACACGATTGGTCGAATGCAGGGCCGGGAAGTAGCGACGTCGTCCGAAAATGGTTTCCGTATACCCCTTCTCTCGGGCATTGGCCACCAGCGATTCAAGGTAATCGTGCACCTTGCCAAAGGTATCGAAATACCGGTTTTTCAACGCTTCCGCTTCACGTGGCGCGATCTTGAGTTGCTGGGCAAGACCATACGTGCTCAGACCATAGGCCAATCCGTAGCTCATGGCTTTTACGTGGCTGCGCTGGTCGCCGGTGATCTGGTCGACCGGCAGCTTGTAGACCATCGAGGCCACGTATTTGTGGAAGTCGGCTCCGGAGCGGAACGCTTCGATCAGCGCCTCATCATCGGACAGATCAGCCATAATGCGCAGCTCGACCTGTGAGTAATCGCAGCTCATCAGGGCCTCGTACCCCTCCCCCGGCACGAACACGCCACGAATCTCACGGCCGGCGGCGTTCCGATTGGGGATGTTCTGCAGGTTCGGATCCACGGAGCTCAATCGGCCGGTGGCGGCAACGGTTTGCTCGAAGTGGTGTGGATGCGCTCATCTGATGTGTTGGTGGCATCGATCAGCGTTTGGACGATCTGCTTGAGCTTGTTGATCTCGCGATGGCGCAGCAACGCTCCGAGGAAACCGTTGGCCCGCTCATTGTCCACTGATTTGACATACAGATCCTGCAATGCGGCCGCATTCGTGGTGTATGAGCCGGACTTGGTGCGTTTGGTGGGTTCTAACCCAATATCTTCGAACAGCACCTTCTGCAGCTGCTTGGGGCTTTGCAGGTTGATTTCGGTGCCGGCATACTCCCAAGCCATTTCCTGCGCTTGGCGAGCCTCGGCGGCAAACTGGTCACGCATGGAGACGAGTCGAACGCTATCGACTTTGGCTCCTGTGTGCTCCATGCCGTGCAGCACGCGGGAAACAGGAAGTTCAATCGCGCGCATCAGCCAGCATTGTTCACGCTCGTCGATAATCGGCCCGAGCGTGACGGCGAGGCTGCGGATAATGGCCAAATCACGCAGACGATGTTCGTTCGGATCTTCTTCGACCTGATCGTCGTCGAAGTCCAACGTGCCTTGCGAAGGCTGTTCGGTTTCGGTGAAGTGGATGTCGAGGAAGTGCTCGGCCGCCTGCTTGAGGCTATCGGCATGGAAATCCGGTTGGGCCAGATACCCGGCAAGCTTGGTGTCGAACATCGGCAGGTCCATGTCAAGATCGACCGCGCCCAAAAGATGCAGCAATTCTTTATACATGCACGATGGTGCGGGAGTGTTCGCTTTTCAGGAACCGCGCAAGCTGTGCTCGCAGGGTATCGGTGATTGGAAGGGGCACTATGGCCGCTGATGTTGCCGTGGCCACGGCAATGGCTTGTGCGTGGCACGCCCCGGCCTTTCGTCGCCCATGCGGCCACGGTCCAAGCATGGCCGACCGCGTCGCCGCAGATGGCATGCCGCTGCGAGCCATCGCCATAGTCGGAAACCGTGAAATCGGCGATTTCACCGGGAACCTTGACTTCGACGCGATGGGCCTTGACCCATTCGTCGAACTGCTCCGGAGCAGTGATGCTCGTGGGTTCCGGCAGGTTCAGATCGAGGCTGCTATCCTGCTCGTTCTGCTCATTATTCGTAGACTCGCCAGCTCCGGATGTGTTGGATGCCTTGGCCCCGGTATTGAAGGTTTTCAGTACACGACTCTTGGTGCGAGGTCCGAATTCAAGCTCCTTGAACAGGGCGTCGATCTGTGCCACGTCCACGATGCCGAATGTCAGATCCTCGATATCGACGCCTAGATCGACGTCTCGTACCAGTGCGTTGACTTGCGATTGAGTTTGACCTGGTCGATATTGGCCCGCAGTGATTCGCCTTTTTTGCCGCCGATTCATCGGCGTGCTCGCAAATGCCGTCGAGGGAACCGAATTGGTTGATCCACTTGGCCGCAAAGCCGTCGCCTACGCCGGGCACACCGGAATATTGTCGGCGGTTTCGCTCGGAGTGCCGCCAGATCCGGATATTGTGCGGGAGTGACTTTGTATTTGTCGATGATGGACTGCGGCGTCATATGCTTCAGGTCTTTGAAGTGATGGCCCGGGTACAACACGGTGACGTTGTCATCCACCAGCTGGAAAGCGTCTCGGTCACCGGACAATACCAGTGTGTGGTAACCGGCCTTGTCTCCCATGGTGGCGAGGGTGGCGATCACGTCGTCGCCTTCGAATCCCGGCTTCTCGATGTAGGTGACGCCGAGGGCCGTGAGCATGCGTTGAATCAATGGCAGCTGGGTGAGCAGCTCTTCGGGAGCCGCCTCACGGGTGCCTTTGTATTGCGGAAGCATCTCATTGCGGAATGTGCCGCCCTTCACATCGAAGGCGACGCCCAGATGGTCGGGCTTCTCCGCATCGATCACCTGCGCGAGCATGGTGGCAAAACCCCAGACGGCGTTGGTGGCCTGGCCGCTGGAGGTGCTGAAGTTGTCGACCGGCAGGGCGAAAAATGCACGGAAGGCCAGCGAGTGGCCGTCCACCACCAGCAATGTTTCATTGGTGGGTACGGTCACGCTGGCCTCTCCCATAGTGTGTTTGTGTTGCTTTACGACTCGGTACGGCGACGCCGATAATCAGCGTTCGCCCGAATCAGAAGGCTTCGGATCGCCGTACTTGGCGATGATGGCCTGAGCCAGGCGCTTCTTGGGGATGCGCTGGTCCATGGAGGTCTTCTGAATCCAACGGAAGGCACCCTGCTCGGAGAAGTCCGCCTTGTCCATCAGCAGACCCTTGGCGCGGTCGACGAGCTTGCGCTCCTCAAGCGTGTCTTCGGCCTTCTTGAGCTTCTCTTCGGTTTCCTTGAGCTGATCGGTGGTTTCCTTGAGCTTGCGTTCGCTGCGCTCCACGCTGTCCAGCAAATCGTTGATCTCGGCGAAACGGCCCATGGCCACCTCGAGGGTCGGCAGCAGCTTGGATTCCTCGTACGGCTTGGTGACGTATGCCATGCGCCAGCGCCGGTGGCCTTCTTCACCAGATCGGTCTGGGAGAATGCGGTGAGCATGACGACGGGGGCGATGTTTTCATCGCAGATAATGCCGGCAGCGGTGATGCCGTCCATACGCGGCATCTTGACATCCATGCACACCACATCAGGGCGGTACTTGCGGGTCAGTTCCACGGCTTCCTCGCCGTTGGCGGCCTGACCAACGACCTCATAACCGTTGTCTTCCAGCATGGCGACCAGATCCATGCGGTTCACGGCTTCGTCCTCGGCCACGACAACGGTACGCGGACCGTCCTCGGGCTTGGCCTTGCGCTCAGCAGGTTCGCTTTCATTGGCCACGGCCTTGAGCTCTTCGTCGGTCAGCACCTCATCGATGTTGATACTCGGTTCTTCGGACTTCTTCCTTGCAGCCATGCCAACCTCTTTCTTGAATTACCCAACAATGGGGTTCACAATAATTTCAGCGAACTCCTAACTAAAGTGCCCTCGGTGGGACTCGAACCCACACTGCGCAGATTTTGAGGCTGCTTCCTCTACCAATTGGGATACGAGGGCGTGCCAAAGCACTCTGAAGAGAGTAGCATACCAATTCGACTCTTGCGACACAAGACACGCGCCAATCCTCCATTCCCCCCGGTGAAACAGGCGAAACACGTCGATATCGCGGACGGCGCACCCGTGTGTTGCCCGTTCTCCTGCGTGGTTTCACCGCTTACAATGGGCTGTAGTTTCGATGTATCGCTTTTGTTAGGAGGGCTTATGAGCAACGAAACTTACCGTCAGTTCGATCCCTGGCGCCCCTCTCCGGTCAAGGAGATTTCCCGTAGACAGATTGTGGAGACGCATTATTTCAATGTCGATCACGTCTCCTATGAGTCGAATCAAATCGGTTCGTTTGAACGCTACTTTGTTCAGGAGAACAATGGCGACACTGTGGCTGTGCTGGCCGTCACCGATGATGGCATGATTCCGCTGGTCGAGCAGTATCGCATCGCCAACCATCGTTGGACGTTGGAGATTCCGGCCGGTCACGCCAACAACCCGTCCGAACGCCCGACCGATGTAGCTAAGCGCAAGCTGGCCGAAGAGGCTGGTTTCGATGCCTCCAAGCTTACGCAGTTCACCCGTTTTATGAACACGCCGAGCTATTCCACCCAGCACACCGCAATCTTCTTCGCCACCGGTCTTACCCCGGCTTCCCGTCAGGAAATCGGCCCGGAGACTCCGCGTTCCGACGTGCGTATGGTGTCGGTGGACGATGCCTATGAGATGGTGGTCAATGGCACGATTGTGGATGCCAAGACCATGGTCGCCATTTTGCGCCTGAAGAGCGGCACGCTCGATCATCTCAACGACTAGTCACCACGCTCGATCATCGCGGTGACTACGTGCCATTGCAATCACCGCACAATCGCAACATAACGGATAACGAAAGCCCCCCCATCCACTTTTTTGGATGGGGGGCTTTCGTGTGCTATATGCTAGCTGTCAGCAGCTACCAGAAGCCTGAAATCAGTCGCAAGCGCCAACGGTGTGCACGTAGATGGAGTCAGTGCGGCCCGGCTGGTGATCGCCCTGAGCAGAGCTCAGGATGACGATCTTGTCGCCGTCAGCAACCTTGCCAGCATCCTTGAGGACCTTGTCCGTGTAGACCATGAGATCCTTGCGGGACTTGTCGTGGTAGTCCTCCTTGAGCAGGAAGCTTCGGTGCCCCAGGACAGAGCCAGCCAGTGGTAGGTGTGCTCGTTGCTGGTCAGGCCGTAGATCGGGGCGGCCGGACGCTCACGGGAGACGCGGTGCACGGTGGCACCGGTCTGGGTGTAAGCAACGATGGCCTTGGCGTTGAGCTTGTCGGCCAGGTCCACAGCGGCGGAGGAGACAGCGCCGGTGGAGGACATGTCAAGGTTCTTGAGCTCCGGGATACGGTCGAAGCCGTGGTCGGTGGCGTAGCCGGAGATACGGGCCATGGTGGCCACGGTCACATCCGGGTACTTACCAACGGCGGTCTCGTTGGAGGTCATGGTGGCGTCGGAGCCGTCGAGGATGGCGTTGGCGCAGTCGGAAGCCTCTGCACGAGTCGGAACCGGGGAGTTCACCATGGAGCCGAGGACTTCGGTGGCCACGATGACCGGCTTGGCGTACTGGCGAGCCAGCTCGATGATGCGCTTAGTGGCCAGCGGGACCTCTTCCAGCGGGCACTCAACGGCCATGTCGCCACGGGCGGCCATGACGCCGTCGAAGGTCTTGACGATCTCTTCGAGGTTCTCCAGAGCCTGCGGCTTCTCGATCTTGGCAATGATCGGGATGCGACGGCCTTCCTCGTCCATGATCTCGTGGGCGCGGTCGATGTCGGTGGCGAAACGCACGAAGGACATGGCGATGATGTCGGCACCGGTGCGGATGGCCCAACGCAGGTCGGCCTCATCCTTCTCGGTCAGAGCCGGCAGGGAGACGGCGACGCCCGGCAGGTTGATGCCCTTGTGGGAGGACACAGGACCGGCCACGACGACCTTGGTGTACACGTTGTTGCCCTCGACCTTGGTGACCTCAAGACGGACCTTGCCGTCATCGATCAGGATCGGGTCGCCCGGGTGGCAATCGCCCGGCAGGCCCTTGAAGGTGGTGGAGGTGATGTGCTCGTCGCCCTCGACGTCATCAGTGGTGATGACGAATTCCTGGCCGAGCTGCAGCTGAACCTTGTCTTCGCCATCGGCGTTCTTCTTGAACCAACCGCAGCGAATCTTCGGGCCCTGCAAATCAACGAGCGCGGCAACGTTGCGACCAGTGGCTTCGCTGGCCTTGCGCACGTTGTTGTAGACCTTGAGGTGATCCTCGGGGGTGCCGTGGGAGCGGTTCAGACGAGCAACGTCCATACCAGCTTCAACGAGCTTCAGGAGGTTGTCGTAATCCTCGGTGGAAGGACCGATGGTGTCTACGATCTTGGCTTTACGCATGAATGCCTGCCTATTCTTGTTCAATTTGGTTCGAGGCGCGATTGCCCCATTTGCCGAAACCCAGTCTACTAGCGCGAGCCGACTCATGACAAGTTTTCTTCACGGTGTGTTGTGAGCGCTCACATTGTTGTGTTGACTGGGTTTAAGGGTTGTATTCTCTAACGATTTCAGGCCTTTTCAGCGCTTTCCATGCTCTTCATCTTGATCACGGAAGCCACGGATGCGCCGCCAATTGCGAGCACAATCACAGCCAGCGACAGCCATGTGGCACCTCCGGCACCCAATGGACGCCTTCGCCGCCGTTGATGAACGGCAAGGTATTGCCGTGCAGGGCCTCCATGATGAGCTTGACGCCGATGAAGCCCAGCACCCACGGACAGGCCGGCCAGGCAGGGTAGACGAGCTTGTCGAGCAGAGCACCCCAGCAGGAAGTACAGCTGCTGCAGGCCGAGCAGTGCGAACACGTTGGAGGTGAACACCAGGAACGGATCCTTGGTCAGGCCGAAGATCGCGGGAATCGAGTCGAAAGCGAACATGACGTCGGTGGTGCCGATGGTCAGGAACACGATGAGCATCGGGGTCCAGTAACGCACGCCGTTCTTGGTGGTGCGCAGCTTCTCGCCGTCGTAGTCGTCGGTAATCTTGATGATCTTGCGCAGATTACGGATGATGCCGTTCTCGTGATATTCCTCATCTTCATCGCCGCCGAGCACCAGTTTGACGGCGGTGTAGATCAGGAAGGCACCGAACAGGAAGAACACCCACGTGAAGCGGGAGATCAGGGCCGCGCCGATCAGAATGAAAATGCCACGGAAAATCAAAGCAATGGTGATGCCGATGGACAGCACATACTTCTGAATCTGCTTGGGCACCGCGAAGTTCGACATGATAATGACGAACACGAATAGGTTGTCGATGGACAACGAGTATTCGGTGAGCCAGCCGGAATAGAACTCGATGGCGGGCTTGGAGCCGGCGAAGAACCAGATGCATCCGCCGAAGATCAGCGCCATAACCACGAAGAAGGCGATATGCTGCACGCATTCCTTGGTGGAGGGCACATGCGGTCGACGCCCGATGACGAACAGGTCGACGATAAAGAACAACGCGAGCACCACGAAGGTGATGATTTCAAATGCGAGTGGGGTTTCTGCCATGATTCCCTACACTAACTTATGTATGTGACGGTTTTGGGGCCGTTCCGGTAGCGCTGATCGCCAGGCAGTCAGGGGATGTGTTGTTCGACACGCTCCGGGCCGCTCAGGCCAAGTCTTTACGGTCGACAACGCATCCCCTGACTGCCCGCCTCGGGTATGGGAATTTGGTTACTTGTTGGCTTCCGTCATTTGACGGAGTTCTTTTTTGAGGTCTCGGATCTCGTCGCGCAGACGGGCCGCAAGTTCGAACTGGAGTTGTTCGGCGGCGGTGTGCATCTGTTCGCTCAGTTGGCGAATCAGGTCGGCGAGGTCCTGCGCGGGCAGGCCGGCCTTCAGGATCTCCTCGTGGCGTTTGTCTGCCTCGTTGGGATCGAGTACCGGCACGCCAGGTGCGTGTTGCCGGCCTTGCCCGCGTTGCGGTAGCCACCTTCAAGCAAGGTCTGGGTGTCCACATCCTCCTTGGCGAGCATGTCGTTGACGTCGCTGATCTTCTTGATCAGGGGCTTGGGATCGATGCCATGCTCCTGGTTGTAGGCAATCTGCTTGGCGCGGCGACGGTCAGTCTCGTCGATGGCTTGCCGCATGGCTTCGGTGGTCTCGTCGGCGTACATGATCACCGTGCCGGACACGTTTCGGGCCGCACGGCCGATGGTCTGGATGAGCGAACGATAGGAGCGCAGGAATCCTTCCTTGTCGGCGTCAAGAATCGCCACCAGCGATACTTCCGGCAAATCGAGGCCCTCACGCAGCAGGTTGATACCGACAATCACATCGATCTTGCCTTCGCGCAACATGCGCAGCAGTTCGACGCGGCGCAACGTATCCACATCAGAATGCAGGTATTCGACCTTGATGCCGCGTTCCAGCAGATAGTCGGTCAAGTCCTCGGCCATCTTCTTGGTCAGAGTGGTGACCAGCGCGCGCTCGTTCTTGGCCACACGGGCCTTGATCTCGGCGAGCAGATCGTCGATCTGCCCCTTGACCGGGCGTACGTCGATCTTCGGGTCCAGCAGACCGGTTGGGCGGATAATCTGTTCGACCACCCCATCGGACAGTCCCATCTCATAGTCGCCTGGCGTGGCGGACAGGTACACGGTCTGGCCGACGCGCTGCAGGAATTCCGGCCATTTGAGTGGTCGGTTGTCCATCGCGGAGGGCAGGCGGAAGCCGTGTTCGACCAGCGTGCGCTTGCGGGAGGCATCGCCCTCGTACATGGCACCGATCTGCGGCACAGTGACGTGTGATTCGTCGATGACCAGCAGGAAGTCGTCAGGGAAGAAGTCGAGCAGCGTGTGCGGCGGGGTGCCAGCGGCGCGGCCGTCAAAGTGGCGCGAATAGTTTTCGACGCCTGAGCACACGCCAACTTGGGTGAGCATTTCCAGATCGTAGGTGGTGCGCATGTTGAGGCGCTGCGCTTCCAGCTCCTTGCCTTGTTTGCGCAGTTCTGCCAGGCGTTCGTCGAGTTCCTCGCGAATGGTTTTGAGCGCCCGTTCCATGCGTTCGGGGCCGGCCACATAATGGGAGGCCGGGAAGATGTGGACTTCGTTTTCCTCGTCGATCTCGTCGCCGGTCAGCGGGTGCAGCGTGGAGATGCGGTCGATCTCGTCGCCGAAGAATTCGATGCGCACGGCCAGTTCCTCGTAGACCGGGATGATTTCGACCGTATCGCCGCGCACGCGGAAGGTGCCGCGCGTGAAGGCGATGTCGTTGCGCTTGTACTGCATGGCCACGAATTGGCGCAGCAGGTCGTCGCGGTTGATTTCCTGCCCGACTTTGAGGAAGAGCATGCGACCGGCGTATTCTTCCGGCGTGCCCAAGCCGTAGATGCAGGAGACGGTGGCCACAACCACGCAGTCGCGGCGGGTCAGCAGGTTTGCGGTGGCTTGGTGGCGCAGGCGCTCCACATCGTCGTTGATGTTGGAGTCCTTTTCTATATAGGTGTCGGTCTGCGGGATGTATGCCTCGGGCTGGTAGTAGTCGTAGTAGCTCACGAAGTAGCTCACGGCGTTGTCCGGCATGAGTTCGCGGAATTCGGCGCATAGCTGCGCAGCGAGCGTCTTGTTGGGCTCGATAATCAGGGTCGGTCGCTGCAGCTTTTCGATCAGCCAGGCGGTGGTTGCGGTTTTGCCGGTACCGGTGGCACCCATAAGAACCACATCATTCTCGCCGTTTTCGATGCGTTCGGCCAGTTCGGCGATGGCCTGCGGCTGGTCGCCGGATGGCTTATATGGCGATTTGACGACGAAAGGCTTGTCCGCGCGCTCGATATTGAATCCCATAGGGCCTCATCTTAGCGACCTGCGCACCATCCTGCGTATATCTCACCCACTTGGGCCAGCATCTCGGGCAATGGATGGGTGGAGTCGATGACGATATCGGCTATGGCCCGCCGCTCCTCCTCACTGGATTGGTGGCGGATGCGGGCCTCGGCCTGTTCCAGGCTCATGCCGCGTTCCTCGACCATACGGTCGAGCCGCATGCACACGGGAGCTTCGACCGTGACGATATGGTCAAAGGCGAATGGAATATCGTCAATGACCTCGGCGAGCAGTGGAATGTCGTGAATGATGATGGCTGCCTCGGGGTGCTCATGCTCCAGTCGCGCCGCCTCGGCATAGATCAATGGGTGCTCGATGGCGTCGAGCCGTTCACGTGCGCCCGGCGCGGCGTTCGCGCCGAAGACATGATCGGCAATCCATGGCCGGTTCATAGTGCCATCGGCGAGCAATGCATCAGGACCGAACTCGGCGACGATCTGTGGCAGCGCCACTCCCCCGGGTTCGACGATCTGATGCGCCAGCGCATCGTAGTCGATATGCAACGCGCCGAGTTGCTTGAGTTGCGCCGCCACCGTACTTTTGCCCGCGGCGATGCCGCCGGTCAGTCCTATTCGCATCATGGTGCCCATGATAGCTGGCGCTCCCCTCGGCCGGCTATCGCCGACAGCTCCCCTCAGGGAGGGGAGCCGGCTCGCGTAGCGAGACTGAGGGGAGTCATTGGCGGATAACTCCAAAACACAAGAAACCCGGCCCAATCGGACCGGGTTTCTTTACACGCTAAGCGCTAGCTTCGCGGCAAACTCACTTGCCGAGCAGCTGGTCGCGCAGGGCGGCGAGCTGATCGGAGTCGGCGAGGGTACCGGTAGCCGGAGCAGCGGAAGAGTAGTTGGAGGTCTCCTCGACCGGCTTCTCTTCCTTCGGGCCCTGGCCGTCGGCGCTGCGGATTCGGCAGCGTTCTCCAGCTCCTTGGCCACGAACTCCTTGTGCTCCTCCCACAGCTCGTGAGCGGCGGCGTACTGAGACTCCCACTCCTCGCGCTGCTTCTCGTAACCAGCGATCCACTCGTTGGTGTTCGGTCGAAGCCTTCGGGGTACTTGTAGTTGCCCTGCTCGTCGTACTCGGCCGGCATGCCGTAGATGGCCGGATCGAAGTCCTCGGAAGCCGGATCAACGGAGTCGTTGGCCTGCTTGAGGGACAGGGAGATGCGGCGACGATCGAGGTCGACGTCGATCACCTTGACGAACACGGTCTCGCCCGGCTTGACCACGGTCTCCGGGTTCTCGACGTGACGGTTGGCGAGCTCGGAGATGTGCACCAGGCCCTCGATGCCGTCCTCGACGGAGATGAAGACACCGAACTGGACGATCTTGGTGACCTTGCCCTTGACGATCTGGCCGGGAACGTGGGTGCGAGCGAAGCGCTGCCACGGATCCTCCTGAGTCGCCTTCAGGGACAGGGAGATACGCTCACGGTCGAGATCGACGTCGAGCACCTCGACGGTGACCTTGTCGCCGACCTTGACGACCTCAGACGGGTGGTCGATGTGCTTCCAGGACAGCTCGGAAACGTGGATCAGGCCGTCAACACCGCCGAGATCGACGAAAGCGCCGAAGTTAACGATGGAGGACACCACGCCCTCACGGATCTGGCCCTTCTTGAGCTGGGACAGGAAGGTCTCGCGGACCTCGGACTGGGTCTCCTCGAGGTACTGGCGACGGGACAGGACCACGTTGTTGCGGTTCTTGTCGAGCTCGAGGATCTTGGCCTTGATCTTCTGGCCGATGTACGGGGAGAGGTCGCGGACGCGACGCATCTCAACGAGGGAGGCAGGCAGGAAGCCACGCAGACCGATGTCGACGATGAGGCCGCCCTTGACGGCTTCGATGACGGTGCCCTCAACGACGCCGTCAGCTTCCTTGATCTTCTCGATGTCGCCCCAGGCGCGCTCGTACTGGGCACGCTTCTTGGACAGAATCAGACGGCCTTCCTTGTCTTCCTTGGTGACGACAAGGGCCTCGATGGTGTCGCCGACCTCGACGACTTCGTCAGGATCAACGTCCTTCTTGATGGAAAGCTCGCGGGAGGGGATGACACCCTCGGTCTTGTAGCCGATGTCCAGGAGACTTCGTCGTGATCGATCTTGACGACGGTGCCCTCAACCAGATCACCATCATCGAAGTTCTTGATGGTGGAATCGACTGCCTTGATGAAGTCCTCTTCGGTGCCGATGTCGTTGATGGCAACCTTGGTGACTTCAGTGTTGTTCTCTGCCATGTAAATATATGGTTTCTAATAGTGGATGGATAATTTCTCGATATTCAGTTATACGCACACCCTACAGGCATACAGATAACTCACAATACAAGCAACTCTGCCAATTCTAGGAACTCTAGGCGTGCGTTCGGCCATTTCCACGACGTTGGCTAGGAGCATGGCTCGGGTCATGGGCCCACGCTCGGGTGGGGTGTAGGCGGAGGCCTTGTCGTAGCAGGCCTTGTCCACGTCGCCCTTGATGCGGTAGCGACCGGCTTCTTCGTCGTAGACGCGGCTGACGCCCACGTCGACCAGCACGGCGCCGTCCTTGATTTTGTCGGGCGTCACGAATCCGGCCGAACCCATTGCGGCAACGATCACGTCGGCGCGGCGCATGTGGTCGGCCACATCCCGGGTACCGGTGTGGCACAGGTGACGGTGGCGTTGACGGCGTTGCGCGTGAGCATTAGGCCAATCGTGCGGCCAATGGTGATGCCGCGGCCAAGCACGCACACTTCCTTGCCGTTCAGATCAATGTCATAGGCGTCGAGTAGCTCGAGCACACCGCGCGGAGTGCAAGGCAGCGGCGTCGAAATGTCGCCGCGCACATGCAGCACCAGTTCGCCAAGGTTGTACGGGTGCATGCCGTCGGCATCCTTGGCCGGGTCGATCATGTCGATGATCGCGTTCTCGTTGATGCCCTTGGGCAACGGCAGCTGGACGATGAACCCGGTGCAAGCCGGATCTTCGTTGAGTTCGCGTACGGCAGCGGCGATGTCGTCGAAGCTGGCGTCCGCCGGCAGTTCCTTCTTGACTGAGGTAATGCCCACTTCCTGGCAATCGGCGTGCTTGCCGGCCACGTACTTCATCGACCCGGGGTCCTCGCCCACCAGCAGCGTGCCCAGCCCCGGTTGGATGCCCTGCGCCTTGAGCTTGTTCACTCGCTCGGCAAGGTTGGTCTTGATTTCGGCCGCAATCTGCTTACCGTCGATTTTGTGGACATCACGCCCTCCCCTGTAGTTCGGTGCATTCTATCGAAACGATAGGCTATCGTTGGAACAAGTCAGGATTATATATCGTTCGCTCTCACGAAGAAGGCGTGCCATGGGGACTGCAAATCACACGGACTTACGCGACTCGCCGCAGCCGGCCTGAGCGCCGTCCTGTTGTTCGCGACCACCGCATGCGCAGCCACCTCCCCCGCTGAAACCGAGCCGGACAACAAGACCAGCGTTCCCGCACCGACCGGGCCGATCAATGTGGTGGTCTCCCTCAATCAATGGGGCTCGCTGGCTGCCGAGCTGGGCGGCGATGATGTGGAAGTCACGTCCATCGTGAACTCCACCAATGTGGATGCCCACGATTTCGAGCCAAAGACCTCGGATGTCGCCAAGCTGTCCAAGGCCCAAATCATCGTGGCCAACGGTGCGGGCTACGATTCCTGGGCCACCAAATCGATGACCAAGACCACGAATATCGTATCCGCCGCTTCCGTCATGGGTGCCGTCGAGGGCGATAACCCGCATCTGTGGTTCTCCAAAGACGCTCGATCCAGCATGGCCACGGCCATCACCGATGCATATATAAAGGCACTCCCCAGCAAGAAGAAAGCCTTCCAGAAGCGGCTCAAGGCATGGCAGGCGGACGAGAAATCGTTGGAAACATGGGCGTCCGAGTTCACCAAGTCCCACTCCAACCTCACCTATGCAGCCACCGAACCCGTGGTCTATTATCTGATGGCCGATCTTGGGTTCAAAGATCAGACGCCCAAGGGGTATACGCAATCGACCGCTTCCGGCGGCGAACCGGCACCCGCGGACCTGCAGTCTTTCCAGAAACTCATCGAAGACAAGGGCGTGGATGTGCTGGTCAACAACACGCAGGAAGCCAGTGACGCGACCAATATGATCACTGGCGCTGCCGGTCGCGCCGATGTGCCGGTAGTCGACGTCTCCGAACAAATGCCCAAGGACGCCGACACGCTGAACGCCTGGATCAACCAGCTCATCAACACCATCATCGACGCGGTGGATCCAAGCTATGGCTGCGAAGACGCCACGGACGGCGATACCGCGGACAGCAACGCGAATTCCGATGATTCCAGCGCCGAAGCTCCGCACGGATGATGCCAATGCGCAAGACTCCAAGGCCAGCACCGGTTCCAGCACGGACCCCAAGTACATCCGTCAGTGCAAGGCGGCCGCATCCAGTGACTCATCTCAGGATTCGGCAAAGGCCGATGCCGCCAATGGCGATTCCGGCGATGCTCCGGCAACGACCAGACCGACTCCGGCAAATAGTTAGAAGCAAAGGACACCGGCATCGGATTCGTGCCAATGCCAATAGACGCCTTGCATGAGAAGGGTTGTGCGACCATTGTCGAGATGGCCGCACAACCCTTCTCTTTGGTTATCACCATCCGTACACGATATTGAGAACGATTGTCAGCATCGTTTGCCACAATCGGGCGTTATGAGTGAAACTTCCGATTGCATCGTGTTCAGCGATGCGCCATCAAGCGTGGCGACCATATCATCTGGCAGCATGGCACCTTCGCCATTCCCACCGGTTCGGTCACGGCCATCGTCGGCACCAACGGCACCGGCAAAACCACGATGATGAGGGCCGAGCTGGGCCTTTTGCCGCTCTGTCATGGCAGCCTGACCGTGCTGGGCAAGCCCGCAGGCGAGATGAACAAACGCATCGGATATGTGCCGCAGAGCTATGTGGCGAATGTCGATTCCAATCTCACCGCCGAACAATCCGTGTTGCTGGGCCTGACCGGCACCCGATTCGGCATCCACCCCATCACCAAGCCCAGAAAGCCAAAGCGCTCGAGGCGATGGAGTTCACCGGCATCGCCGACAAGGCGCGGTACCGTCTGTCCGAACTGTCCGGCGGTTTGCGCCAGCGTGTGGCCATCGCCCAGGCGTTGGTGTGCGACCCACAACTGCTGATGCTTGACGAGCCGTTGGCCAACCTCGATCTGGCCAGTCAGCGCGCCACCGTACACGTGCTGGCCAAGCTGAACCGCGAACTGAACATGACCATCCAGGTGGTTGCGCACGATCTCAATATGCTCTTGCCGATTCTGACCGGTGCCGTCTACTTGCTCGACGGTCACCCGCACTACGCCGATATGCACAAAGTGCTCGACTCCGACCTACTCACCCACCTCTACGGCACACAGGTGCAGGTGGTCACCACTCCGCAGGGAGACATGTTCGTGACCCCGACGCCGGATGAGCTCCAGGACCAGCCGCAGGATATGCACACGGCAGCCGAAGTGGCGCAATTGCACCATCACGAGCACGGCAATGCCACCAATGGCAGTGCCGCCATCAGCGCCGAGAATCGATAACATCAAGCGAGCCGACCCACAGCCCATCAACGGACTGCAGCTCAGGCATGGAGAAAATACAGAGACATGAGCACCATCAACTTTCGTATGATCCCGAATGGCTGGATACACTGTCCGCTCCATTCATGACCAACGCCTTCATCGCCGGCCTGTGCATTGCCCTAGCCGCCGGTGTCATGGGATACTTCACCATCGCCCGTCGTTCCACCTTCGCGGCCCATGCGCTGGCCCATATCGGTCTGCCGGGCGCGACCGGCGCGGTGTTGCTCGGCCTGCCCGTATCACTGGGCATGGGCGTGTTCGCACTGGGCGGCGCACTGGTGATCGGTGCTTTGGGCAAGCGCGTTTCCGAGCGTGAAATCGCAACCGGCACCGTACTGGCCTTCGCCACCGGCTTGGGTCTGTTCTTCGCGCGATTGTCGAGTTCCGCCTCCCAGCAGATGCAGTCGATCCTCTTCGGCTCGATCCTGACCATCACCACCGGCCAGATCATCGGCTTCGCCGTGTTCGACGTACTGCTGCTGGCATTGTTGGCCATCATCTACCGCCCGCTGCTGTTCAGCTCGCTGGATGAGCAGGTGGCACAGGCCAAGGGTGTGCCGATCGGGCTGATGAACGTGGCGTTTATGGCGATTATGGCCGGTGTGATCACCATCGCCGTGCCGGCAGTGGGCACCTTGCTGATTTTCGCACTGGTGATTACGCCCGCGGCCACCGCCAATATTCTGGCCGGCTCCCCATTCAAGCAATGGTGATCGCCAGCGTGCTGTGCTTGGTGTCGATTTGGGCCGGACTCGTGCTGTCGGCGATGTTCCCCGCTCCCCCGAGCTTCATCATCGTGACGCTTTCCACCCTGTTCTGGCTATCGCCAAAGCCGTGGAGACGATGCGGAAGTAATCTCATCCATTTTTTCTTGCCCCCGCTGGCGAATTCATAGCGGGGGCTTTGTTATATCTTCTCCACCAAGGCATTGGCGATGGCGGCGATGCCTTCGCCGCGGCCAGTGAATCCCATATGGTCGGTGGTGGTGGCAGTAACCGATACCGGGCAACCAACCGCCGCAGACAGGGCGGCTTCGGCTTCAGCACGGCGTGTGCCGATTTTCGGGCGGTTGCCGATGATCGCCACCGAGGCCGATGCCGGCGTATACCCGTTGGATGCCAGATGCGCCACAACTTCTTGCAACATATCGATGCCATGCATTCCGGCACCATGCGCGTCCGCACCGACACCGAACAGTGAACCAATGTCTCCCAAGCGGGCGGCGGCAAGCAACGCGTCAATCAGAGCGTGCGCGGCCACATCGCCATCGGAATCGCCTTCGATCCCCTCGTATTTGGCGGCATCGGCCTCGCTGCATGAATCAGGCACCGGCCAGTAGAGCCCGGCAATCCACAGTTCACGGCCTGAGCCAGCAGGCGCAAAACGGTGAGCGTCAAAACCTTGCCCTATCAGCACTCCTACAGACCCCATGCAGTCCCCTTCGATGGCGTTGCCCAGACGAACGGCAGCAAACGATTATGAATCACGAAGCCCCGGCGCATCGCATAAGGACACGACCGGGGCCTCAAAACAATCAAATCACTTCTTCTTGGACTTCTTCTCGGCTTCAACACGAGCCAAAGTATCGGCCGCGGCCTCTTCGGGCTCGGCGGTGTGATGCTTGTCGTCACCGGGCTGAGCGGGCTCGTAACCCAGATTCACGTCGAGCAGACGCTGGGCTTCCGCCTCGTCGATCTTCTCGGACAAGGCGATCTCAGAAGTCAGAATGGCACGGGCCTTGGTGAGCATGCGCTTCTCGCCCGCGGACAGGCCGTGCTCGTCGACATCGCGCTGGGCGAGATCGCGAACCACTTCGGCGATCTTGTTGACATCGCCGGTGGCGATCTTTTCGACGTTCAGCTTGTAACGGCGAGACCAGTTCATCTCTTTCTCGATGATCGGGGTCCGCAGGATGCCGAACACCTTGGCCACTTCGGATGCGGAGACGATGTCACGCACACCGACCTTCTTGGCATTGTCCACGGGAACGTTGATGACCAAACCATCGGAAGAGAGTACGGACAACTGCAGATATTCGCGCGTCACTCCCTTGACCGTCCGCTCGGTAATGGCCTCCACCTTCGCTGCACCATGACGCGGATAGACGACCATATCGCCGACTTTGTAAGACATGTACCCTCCGAGAACTGACGGCTTACACACGAAAACTCGAATAATTATGCCATGCGGTCTGGACCACCCCTATGAGAGCGCTCACAACCACGGAAACACAACGAAAAGGGCAAGAATTCGCCATTTTGACGCGCCAATGTAGCGTTTTCGACTTCAACGCACGTAGACTTTGGGACATGGCTAAAGAAACGAAGATCAAGGAAGATACCGTCACCGTGCCTGTCGCCCAAGGCGACCTCGATGCGACGAGCAATGCTGAATTCTACAACCCCCACGGAGTTCTCGGCGGGCATCTCGCATCGGCAAGCATGCCGACACCGCCACAATCCGCGTGCTGCGTCCGCTTGCCAAGTCCGTGACCATCCTCACCCAGGATGGCGAATACCCGATGACCCACGAATACAACGGCGTGTTCGTGGTTACCGTGCGGCTTCCGGCACTAAGAAGCAGCCCACGATTCCCGACTACCGTGTCAGGACCGAGTGGGAAAGCGGCGCAGTGCTCATTGAGGACGACCCATATCGCTATATGCCCACAGTCGGCGACATGGACACCTATCTGTTCGGCGAGGGCCGTCACGAGAAGCTCTGGGAGACGCTTGGCGCGCATGTGCTGCGCTATGACGATCCGATGGGCGGCGCAGACGGCACGCCCGGCGAACACGGTGTAGGCACCGCATTCTCCGTGTGGGCCCCGAACGCCCATGCCGTGGCGCGTAGTCGGTAACTTCAACGCTTGGGATGGCCGCCGTCATGCCATGCGCGAGCTCGGCTCCTCCGGCGTGTGGGAGATCTTCATCCCGGAATCGGCGCGGGCGAGACCTACAAGTTCCAGATCCTGAACGCCAATTACACGTGGGAGATGAAGGCTGACCCGATGGAGCGTCAGCACGAAGTTCCGCCGAACACCGCCTCCATCGTCACCGAATCCACCTACAAGTGGAACGATGACGCCTGGATGCAGCACCGCCGCACCACCAACCCGCATGATGGCCCGGTCTCCATCTATGAGGTGCACGCCGGCAGCTGGAGGCAGGGACTGACTACCGCGACCTGGCCAAGCAGCTCGTGGACTACGTCAAGCAGGAAGGCTTCACCCACGTGGAGTTCATACCACTGGCCCAGCACCCGTTCTCCGGCTCCTGGGGCTATCAGGTCACCGGCTACTATGCGGTCGACTCCCGTCTCGGTTCCCCCGACGACTTCCGTTACCTGGTCGACCAGTTCCATCAGGCCGGCATCGGCGTGATCATGGACTGGGTGCCCGCCCACTTCCCGAAGGATGCCTTCGCGCTCGGCCGCTTCGACGGCACCCCGCTGTACGAGGACCCGGACCGCTGCGCGGCGAACACCCTGAATGGGGCACCTATGTGTTCAACTTCGGACGCCGCGAAGTACGCAACTTCCTGGTGGCCAACGCCCTGTTCTGGCTTGAGGACCTGCACGTCGATGCACTGCGCGTGGATGCCGTCAGCTCCATGCTCTACCTCGACTACAGCCGCGAACCCGGCCATTGGCGCCCGAACATCTACGGCGGACGCGAGAACCTGGAGGCCATCGACTTCCTCAAGGAGGCCACCGCCACCGCGTACAAGAACAACCCCGGCGTCATGGTGATCGCCGAGGAGTCCACCGCATGGCCGGGCATCACCGCCCCCACTTCCGCCGGCGGCATCGGCTTCGGCATGAAGTGGAACATGGGCTGGATGCACGACACCCTCGAGTATCTGCACGAGGAGCCCATCAACCGCAAGTGGCACCACAACGAGATCACCTTCTCCATGGTGTACGCCTACTCCGAACACTACGTATTGCCCATCAGCCACGACGAAGTCGTGTACGGCAAGGGTTCCCTGTACGGCAAGATGCCGGGCGATGACTGGCAGAAGCTGGCCGGCGTGCGTTCGATGTTCGCCTATCAGTGGGCTCACCCAGCAAGAAGCTCTCCTTCATGGGCAACGAGCTGGCCCAGTGGGGCGAGTGGGATCACGACGCCTCCATCGATTGGGATTGCCTGAACTGGCAGGAGCACCGTCAGGTCCAGACCATGGTCGCCGACCTTAACGCCTTCTACAAGGCGCATCCGGCACTATGGAGCCAGGACTTCGACCCGGCCGGCTTCCAGTGGCTGACCAGCGACGATGCGACCACAACACGCTGAGCTTCCTGCGCATCGGTACCAAGGGCGAGACCTTGGCTGTGGTGGTCAACTTCTCCGGTGAGGCCTGGTCCGATTACCAGGTGGCGCTGCCCACCGGCGGCAAGTGGACCGAAGTGTTCACCACCGATGACGCCAAGTACGGCGGCTCCGACATCCACAACGGCACCTTCGAAGCGGTCGAGGGCGAATATCATTCACGTCCGTTCTCGGCGAAGATCACCGTTCCGGCTCTGGGAGTTGTATTCTTGAAGCCGGAAGACTGACTGGTCAACAGGCTGAAAGGTAACCGGTTATTTATGCTCAATACCACAGCGCGTCAGAATACGACACCGCGCACGGTGCTGGTGGTCGAGGACGAGCCCACGCTCGCCACGGCCATCGCCCAGCGCATCACCGCTGAAGGATGG
>ENA-OQDF01000229-OQDF01000229.1-human-gut-metagenome-genome-assembly--contig:-NODE-229-length-22278-cov-1.971017_pt1 | contig 22278 bp, 28 predicted proteins | sample MGYA00242769_ERZ504597 | MGnify/ENA primary metagenome ERZ504597 (study PRJEB26092, sample SAMD00036305) | human gut metagenome | host: Homo sapiens | study: EMG produced TPA metagenomics assembly of...
ACAACGTTTACAACGATGGATAAGCGCCCATTCTCCATTTTTACGAACCCAAACCCCAATGGCTCCATATGGCCGCCACAATTGCTTGAGCGATCTCCTGGTTGGTTATCAATATGGAGACTCGTAAGGCAGTTCGGACAGTGGTTTTTGTTTTTCTAAATAGGCAACAAAAGGTAGCTATCTGAAGGATAGCTACCTGGACGTTTAGCTGGTGTCAGAGGCGGGATTTGAACCCGCACGCCCGTATAGTTAGGCACTAGCACCTCAAGCTAGCGTGTCTGCCGTTCCACCACTCTGACATGTTACTTAAGCTATTGGCTTAAGGGCTGCTCACTTGCAGCGAGGAATATATTAACAGAATGAAAATAAGTTGCAAGAACTTTTTTCAACAAATTTAGCCGATCGTTCCTTGGGGATATACGATCATTAAAACAATAAGAGAAATCAAAAAACAGCAGCAAGAATAATAGTAATGCGATCCAAATTCTTTTCTACCGTACCAGAACCAGTTTGGTTGTTGTATACCTGAGCAGCAATCATGTCGCTTAAACCAGTTCCTTTACCGGAATGAAGCAAAACGAAAATTACCAGGCCAATGCCGGATATTACCAAGAGAACGGTAAAGATAATTGCGATAATAGACAACGTATTTCCTTATCTTCGTAAACGTTTGTTTGTATGCTTACACAAAATATGAATTATAGAAACTAAACTACCACTTCGCAAGGTGTGCGCAGCTTTATTTTAGATTAAGTATTCATTTTTCATAAATGGAGAACTTATCGTTTTCTATTCTATCGCATAAGGAACTTCACTATTTTCATTTTGAAATTACTGAAGGGGGGATTACGAACAGGCATTTCTATCAAATTCGACTTTTTTAAGTAGATTTGTAGTGAGTAAAGCAGTCGAATCCTGCCTTCCCGTGATAGGCGCCCATTCCGGATTCTCCAAAACCGCCAAAACCCATGTGATTATTTGCTAAATGAATAATCACATCGTTAATGGTTGCGCCACCAAAAGGAACGGAAGATATAACTTGCTCCTGGAAAACTTTGCTATTCGAAAAGATGTAGCAGGCAAGAGGCTCTGGGAACGATTTGATCACTTTAAGAGCTTCTTCAAAGGTGCTCCAGGTAATTATGGGAAGCACGGGACCGAATATTTCTTCACCCATAACGGGATCTTCTAACGTAACGCCACGTAATACCGTGGGTTCTATGCGCAAAGTTTCTCGATCGCGTTCGCCTCCTAAGGCAATGGAAGCGTTTTCGTTGTGATTATCAATAAGTCCGCACACACGATCAAAATGATGCTCATTGATCATATGAGGATATTCTTCGGACTCCAGTATATTTTCGCCATAGTATTTGTGGAGGCAAATGTCCAATTCGGCTATAAAAGCATCAACGATGTTTTTATGAACAAGAAAGTAATCTGGGGCAACACAAGTTTGGCCTGAGTTGATGCATTTCCCCCAAGCGATTCTTTGTGCTGCGCGTTTTACATTGGCATCTCCGGCAATAATGCATGGACTTTTTCCACCTAATTCAAGAGTTACATCAGTCAAAGTATCGGCTGCTGCATGCATAATTTGTCTGCCAACGCGTGGACTACCAGTAAAAAAGATTTTGTCGAATTTGGTTTCAAGGATCCAGTCATTCATTTTTCCGCCGCTAGGTAGGCAACGAACCAAGTTTTTATCAAAAAGTTCATCGCAGAGCTTTTGTAAAAATGCACTAGTGGCAGGCGAGGTGTGAGATGGTTTTAATACCACGCAATTTCCTGCAGTTAAAGCATCAACGAGGGGAACTAGAGCTAACTGGAGAGGATAATTCCAAGGAGAAAGAACCGCAACAACGCCAAAGGGAGAAGGGTAAATCTTTGAGGAAGAAGGGAAATGAGCCAGCGGTGTGGCTATGCGCCGTGGTTTTGCCCAGGCATAAAGTTTATTTAAGCAGAGGTGGATTTCGTCATACACGATCCCCAGTTCTGTTGCATAACCTTCAAAAGAAGCTTTCCCTAAATCTTCGTGGAGCGCTTTAAGTATTTCATCTTCGTGCTTCTTGAGGTAGTTACGAAGTGACTGTAAAATTCCACGGCGGTAATGAAGGGGAAGTGTTTTGCCGGTTTCAAACCAAGCATGCATTGAATCTACGGCTGCTTGAACATCATCAGAGCAGGTATAGGTGTCTTGTTGTTTTGTAGAGGTGGTGATGTGGGAATCTTTAATACTCATTAGAGTGCTGCCTCCAAAATTTCAAGTGCAACTTCTTCGGTGATTTCCTGTTTGTTGTAGAGTGCCGCGCCATCATAGCGTGCTTGCTTTGCAACGGCAGGAAGTTGCTCTTTTGTTACGCGTAATTCACTTAAACGGGTAGGTACGTTGTATTCACGATGGTAGAAATCATTCATGGTGAACAATTCTGTCTCGAATAGGGCATCTTTTTCGTCAGCACTGAGACGTGCCGTGTCTAAATCAGGGCGAAGAGCAGCAAGGAGTTCGCCGTAAGTCCTTTATGGTAGCCATGCATTCGGTTGAAATGAACGCAGTGTGGCAAAAGCAGCATCATTGCCTGGCCATGAGGAATGTGGCATAAGCTCCCAAAGAATGACCGATGGCATGCACGATGCCCACCATAGCGTTCGAGAATGAAGCGCCAGCAAGTAAGCTTCCCAGAGCAAGATTAGTACGCGCGTCTAAGTCCTGTGGCTCGGCACAAGAATGTGCGAGGTTTTCGTTGATCAAGTGAATTGCCTGTACCGCTAAAGCATCGCTGATAGGGTTTTTCTGAATAGATGTGTACGCTTCGATTGCATGGGTAAGAGCATCTATGCCCGTAGTTGCAGTGAGTTTTGGTGGCAGGGAAGCGGTAAGTTGCGGATCGAGAAAAGCTAAGTGTGGCACAAGACGATACGAGGTGTAGCTTAGCTTCGCATGCGCCTTTGTGTCTGCTACTACCGCAACAAGGGTGACTTCCGATCCGGTACCAGCGGTAGTGGGAATTGCGATGAGGGTATCAAGATCATCTTGAAGTATTTCAGACCCCTGGAGTTCAGTGAAATCCTTTTCTCCTACTGAAACTGCTGCTGCAGCTCCTTTGGCAGTATCGATGGCAGATCCGCCACCAAGAGCAATCCATCCATCACAACCCTGGGTCCTATAAGTTCAGCAACCTCGTTTACTACGGTAAGAGAAGAATCGGGTGGGACTTTGTCGTAAACAACATAATCTATGTCTGCTTCTTTTAGAGGAGCAAATACGTGTTCGGCGATACCGAGCTTTACAAGATTTTCGTCAGTAACGACAAGTGGCTTTGTTACATTTCGGTCAGCCATTTTGACGGGTAGTTTATGCAGAGCATTTTTACCGCAGATAATTTTTGTAGGGCAGTGGAATTCAAATTGCGTTCATTTAGGACCTCCGATAAGCTGAGCGCCAAAAGAAAAATGTTTTAAGAATGGCATTGAATAGATAGGTAACTGCAACACCTTTGTCATTAGGACCATGAGTGGTAAATAATCGAGCTGATAAACCTTCCTTTAAGGTTATGCCGCCTGAGAAAATATCGTAAGCGTAATCTAAGTCACGAAAAGCAATAGTAGGGTAGGTTTAGTGTCGTTTGATGCGCCATGCCAATTATTGTGAGAATAACGAAGGCTTCTCATATGAGGGAAACCAGTAACAGTGAGGCGTAAAACGAAGCCTTCCCCCACATAAGCTCCTTCTTGGCGTACTGTTTTTGAAAGACGAAATACCTTTAGTAATAAAGGGAGAATAAATAAAAGCAAGCAGACATAAAAACGTTTCCATAGTGATCGTTTTGGATGAGTGTGTCGGTTAACTTGACCACGTCCGGAAGTACGAACTTCGCGCAAAGATGCTCCTTACCTAAATAATTTGATAAACAAACTATTTGATAGTCTAATTATTATTTAGTAGCGAGTTTCGCTGTTCGTTAACTTGCTCAATAAATACATAGATTTACGTTTATGTGGATTAACGTACTTTGCCAATACAGAACGATCCACAACCACTGGGCATGGATGGCTGTTAACATACTAAGTGTTGTGTGTTATGGTTCGCCATAGAAGAGATGTTCCCCCAGAAGATAGGCGATGATGGTATGTCATTAGAAGAACTCAAGGATGTTTTACCGAGCTTTCCTAAAAGCGATTTCACTTAGTCCGGCAGAAATCGAGGAAAAAGCAGAGGGATTAGGTGTTACTAAGACATCGATGAGTTTTACTCAATCGTTCATGCTCTCGATCATGGCAGGCGCCTTTATTGCGATGGGTGCCATGTTTTTTCTTCTTGTTTCAGGTGACCCAGATTTACCTTTTGCAATCCAACGTGTTTTAGGTGGTGCACTGTTCTCTTTGGGTTTGCTACTTGTGGTGGTATGCGGAGCCGAATTGTTTACTGGAAACACCATGATTGTAATGAGTGCTGCAAGCAAAAAGATTAGTTGGGGTGCGGTACTAAAAAACTGGGTTGTTGTGTTTGTAGGTAACTTTGTTGGAGCCTTATCATTGTTGGCTTAGTTTATCTCTCTGGTATGCACACTATGAACGGTGGTATTGTGGGTCAAACGATGGTCAATGTTGCTTCTAGTAAGATGACCCCCGATTGGCTTACCCTTTTCGCAAAGGGGATTATGTGCAATTTCCTTGTTTGTTTGGCTGTTTGGATTGGATATGCAGGCAAGACAGTAGCTGATAAGATGCTTGGTATTTTGCTTCCCATTGCGGCATTTGTTGCTTGTGGTTTTGAGCACTGTGTTGCCAATATGTTTTTCCTACCTATGGGGATCTTGCTTAGTTCAGTAGGCATTGTCCCTGCAGGTATTGATCCTTCTATTCTTACCTGGAGTGGTGCTCTGTGGAATTGGAGCGCAACGGTTCCAGGCAATATCGTAGGAGGAGCCCTCTTTGTTGGTATGGCTTATTGGGTTGCTTACCATAAAAAATCAAAGTAGCATCTACCGAACTCTTAAGAAATGAGAGGCAAGTAACTTGGATAGGTTTCAAGTTTGGTTATGCTGTGAGTACGATTTTTAAAGAATAGATTTGATTAACTTTGCGAATGACGTGCTAGCAATAGTGTTGTTTTACTTGCCTTGAATTTACAGAAGACGTACTAGTGATGGTTTCGTTTAGCTTGTCTAAGTGTGGTGTATAGGAGCGCGTATGCTACGCCCATCACCACAAGCCCTATTCCATCAAAGCATATAAAGCGAACAATACTGTCATAGAGTAGATCGTGTTCAGGTGGCAGCGAAAAAAGAAGAGTGCTTTCTCCGATAAGACCTATCATTTGTTGTGCGAGGATAATAATTCCAAGAGTGGGATATTTTATCGGGTTAATGAGATAAAGGGGATAAGTCGCATTCCACATAAGAAAGGCAATTCCAAGTCCTTTGGAGTGCAATAGAGCCCGAAACGCCTTCTAATTCATAGGCTGCAAGATAGTGTTCAGGTGAAACGATAAATTGAAAAGCACACTGAATGTTTAAAAAGAAAACCACCGCAAAAACAATTCGGACGATCCATTGAGCTCGGGTTATTTTTGCTGGTGGTTTATTCATAAATAATAAGTTGCAAAATTCTTGTTGTATCGATTTCTAATTTATTACTTCGAAAATTTTAAAGTACCTCTGCAAGTTTTTCTAACTCGATGATTGTTTCATTCGTCATCGCGCCTCAATAGTAATTTCGGGTTCTAAGAGAGTTAAGTCTTTGCAGTTTGTAATAATCTCCTTCATCGCTTTAGTTGCCATGGGAGCCCAAGATCCGTTTTGAATAAAGGCAACGTTTCGGTTTTGATATTTCTTTTCAGCTAATGCTTCTAAAAATGATTTCATTGCGGGAAATACTGAACCGTTATAGGTAAGGGATCCACAAACTAAGGTTTTATACCGAAAAGCAGAAGCAATTGCTTCAGATTCAATACAGGTTGAGAGATCGAAAACTGCAATAGACCGACCTTTGTCTTTTACTATTGCGCAAGGGTGTTTATTGCCTTTTCAGTGTGACCATATACCGAAGAATAAACAAGGGTTACTCCGTCTTCCTCAGCTTCATAGGTAGACCAGGTCTTATAAGCAGCTATATAAGGACTAATATCGCTTTCAAGAACGGGGCCATGCAAAGGATAAAGTGCTTGAATATCGTATGCTGTTAATTTTTTGAACAATGCCTGTACTTGTTTTCCGTATGGTGCAACAATGCCGAAATAATATCTACGTGCTTCGTCTATCCAGGACGTAGTAGTTTCTCGTGGACCAAAAGTGCCAAAAGCATCAGCACTAAAGAGGATTTTTGAGGCAGAATCGTAGGTCATCATAACTTCAGGCCAGTGAACCATTGGGGCAAATACGAACGTAAGAGTACGGCTGCCGAGTGGTAAGGTATCGCCATTTTTAACCATAAGCTGATTTTCGGAATAATCAGAGCCGAAATAATTCTTAAGCATGGTGAATGTCTTAGTATTTCCGACCAGCTTGGTTTGAGGATAAGTTTGAATGAACTGCTGAATGCTTCCTGAATGATCGGGCTCCATATGCTGAATCACAAGATAGTCAGGAGCTTTTCCTTGTAAGGCACTTTCTAGATTTGAGAGCCATTGGTCAGCAAAACGCACATCGACTGAATCCATAACAGCAATTTTTTTCATCGATAATTACATAAGAGTTGTAAGAAATACCTTCAGGAATTGGGAATTGACCTTCAAACAGTATGGTTTCATTATCAAAAACACCGATTTCAACAATATCCTGGTAGTTACCCATTAAGTAGTCCTCCTGAATCGGATAGTGGTTTTGGCAAAAAGAATACCTAGAGCTCATCTGAATCGAGCCAGATGGTGAAGGGCCCTTCATTGGTTAATTCTACGCTCATCAAGGCACCGAACCATCCTGTTTCCACGGGAATTCCAAGCTCTCCTAGGAAGGTTTCGCAATGATGATAGAGTGTTTCGGCCTTATCAGGCTTAGCTCCTTTGGTAAAGGATGGGCGGTTACCTTTGCGGCAATCGGCATAGAGTGTAAATTGTGAGACAAGAAGAATACTTCCTTGAACATCTTGAATCGAACGGTTTGTTTTACCTGTTTCATCCTCAAATATACGCAGTTTGCTTATTTTAGTCATGAGCTTCTCTGCGGTTGCGGTGGTATCTTCGGGGCCAACACCAAGCAAGACAACTAAACCATGCGAAATAGAGTGTGTTTCGTGGTTTTCATTGGAAACATTAGCGCTGCTCACCCTTTGAATTAATGCCCTCATAGGTTCCTTTCAATACTTTAGAATCATCACTATACGGTATCATGAGTTTGTTTAGTTTGCGTGTTGGGGAGGGAACCAGTATGCTTCATCCGAAAATCCTTGCTTATTGTCAAGAAGATGTGGTTGATATTCGTGGATTTGACCGTTGCGAATTGCATGAGGCAGAAGAAGGTCGTTTTGTTCTTCGTGCTTATCCTGGTCTCGATTGTGGTAACAATATTGGCACCATTCACGGGGGATTTTTACTAGCGCTGGTTGATATTGTAGGAACTGGTGCTGTTGATACGCTCGGTCGTGAAAATGCCACTTTGTCTCTTAGTGCGAATTATTTACGTCCGGTTCGTGTTGACGATGAATACATAGATGTAATTGGTACGATTTTGAAATCGGGAAAGCGAATGGTGGTATCGGAGGTTGAGATTCGACGTCCTAATGGTGAGCTTGCGGTAAAGGCTACCGTTAATGTTGCAGTAACAGGCAATAATATTATCGATCTATAGTTTACGCTCTTGTTACAAAGTTATGCCATGCTGTTCCTTGATTATATGAGAAGTGATTATCTTAAATTGTTTAGTCATGAGGAGGAACTTTATGGCGCATGTAAACGAGAACTATGCCAAGTTACCTGGAAGCTATTTATTTTCAGATATCGCCCATAAGACACAAGCATACCTAGAAAAGCATCCCGATGCTCACCTGATAAAAATGGGAATTGGTGACGTAACGCGTCCTTTAGTGCCTGCTGTGGTTGATGCCATGCACAAGGCAGTCGACGATATGGCTCACCTTGAAACATTTCATGGATATGGTCCTGAACAAGGATATGACTTTCTGCGGAATGCTATCGCTGAAATGACTTCCGATCTCGTGGTGTTGCTATAAGCGATGATGAGATTTTTGTTTCTGATGGAGCAAAATCTGATTGCGGTAATATAGGCGATATTCTTTCTGTTAACAATGTTGTAGCAGTGTGTGATCCAGTTTATCCAGTTTATGTTGATACCAATGCTATGGCGGGACGAGCAGGCGAATACGATGAAGCAACTCAGGGTTGGACTAATATTTACTATATGCCAACCACTGCAGAAAACAATTTTGTTCCAGCGCTTCCTGAGAGACCAGTAGATGTTATTTATCTCTGCAGTCCCAATAATCCTACGGGCACCGTATTAACAAAAGACCAATTACAGGTTTGGATCGATTATGCAAATCAGCATGATGCTCTTATCATGTTTGATGCCGCTTATGAACGCTTTATTACAGAAGAGGGGATTCCTCACTCTATATACGAGGTAGAAGGAGCGCAAACATGCGCAATTGAATTCCGCTCTTTTTCCAAAACGGCAGGTTTTACGGGAGCGCGCTGTGGATACACGGTGGTACCAAAAGGCTTTGTTCGCGACGGGCAAAGCTTGAATGCTCTGTGGAATCGTCGACAAACCACAAAATTTAATGGTGCTTCCTATATTATTCAGCGTGGCGCTGCAGCAATATATACTCCCGAAGGGGCTCAGCAGATTGAAGAAGTGATCGAGTATTATCGTAATAATGCACGTGTTATTAAGGAAGGACTTGAAAGGGCGGGCTTTAGGGTCTTTGGTGCAGTAAATAGTCCTTATGTATGGTGCAAAGCTCCTGAAGGCATGGGTTCTTGGGATTTATTCAATACCTTACTGGAAAAAGCTCAAGTAATTACTACGCCTGGAGCAGGTTTTGGTCCGTCGGGGGAAGGATATATTCGCCTTTCGGCATTTGGTGATGCAGATGCTACAAGAATGGGTGTAGAACGAATTGAAAGGGTAATGGCTCAGTAAAGCTATGTATAAGTTAAAGACGGAGAGCAGCTTTGACGCTGCGCATTTTTAACTGACTATCACGGTAAGTGCGAAAATCTTCACGGCCATCGTTGGCGTGTTGTTGCGTATCTTGCACAGCAAGAACTTTGCAAAGAGGGTACTCACAAAGATATGGTTCTTGATTTTGGTGAATTTAAATCTGCATTGCGTAAATTAACCGAGGAATTAGATCATTCTTTTATCGTTGAAGAAGGCTCTTTGATGCAGGAGACGCTGGCATGCTTGGAAAAAGAAGGCTTTGTTTTAACTATCATGCCGTTTAGAACAACAGCAGAAAATTTAGCTCGCTATTTCTATAATCGTTTGGCTGAACTTGGTTTGCCTGTTTCGGAAATTGAAGTATACGAGACACCAAACAATTGTGCCATTTATTGCGGAGACTAGTTTTGATGAGTTCTGAGGTAGCATTTCCTGTTGTAGAGCGTTTTTGTCTCAATCAATGGCGAAGGGTTAAGAGCGGGAAGGCTTTCGGCTTTTATACGTATGGCTGGCTGTAACTTGGCTTGCTCTTGGTGTGATACTTCTTGGGCAAATGAGAAAGACTGCCCATACGAAGAGCTTTCTGTTTCGGATCTAGTTTCCTGGGTGGAAGATACGTGTGTTTCCTGTGTCACCCTTACCGGAGGAGAACCTGCACTACAGCAAGGGCTTGATACTTTAATTGAAGCTCTTGCTCTTTCGAATAATTGGGGTCAATTAGAAGCTTTTGATCGCAATGGCGTTTCTCAAAGCGGCAAGAGTCGTTATGTAAAACTCGACGAAAAACAGGCAACACGTGTTATTGAAATCGAAACTAATGGATCTCTTGATTTAAGTTCTTCACGAGCTGCGTCTTTCGTTAGAAAAGAGAGTATCTACGCCTACCGTACTTGCGTTTACGGTTGATTGTAGCTTCCTAGCAGTGGCATGTTTGCTGAAATGCTAGACAGTAACTATGCTCTTTTAACTTCACAAGATGTCGTTAAATTTGTAATAGCAGGTACGCAAGATTTAGAAACAGCTTTAGCTCAAATTCAGAATTATGAATTGCCATCAAAGTGCGAGGTATTTTTAGTCCTGTTTTTAGTTGCATCGATCCTGCGGATATTGTTTCCTTTATGCAGGCTCATGAACTTTCGACCGTGAGATTGCAATTACAACTACATAAGATAATTTGGCCAGAGAAAGACAAAGGAGTATAACGCGTGCGTGCATTGGTGTTGTGTTCTGGTGGGGTGGATTCGACTACCTTGCTTGCCATGGCGGTTGAAAAATATGGAAGTAACGAAGTTTGCGCGCTTAGCATTTCTTATGGTCAGCGTCACGAAAAAGAACTTAAGGCTGCGCATGCCGTTGCTGCTCATTATGGGGTTACGCAGCGATTTTTGGATTTAGCAGAGATTTTTGCTGATAGTTCCTGTTCACTACTGGCTCATTCTGGTGTGGATATTCCAAAGGAAAGTTATGCCGAGCAACTCAAGGATTCTGATACTGCGCTGGTAAGTACCTACGTACCTTTCAGAAATGGATTGTTTTTATCGAGTGCGGCATCAATTGCCTTATCTTTAGGTTGTTCGGTGTTGTACTATGGTGCGCACATGACGATTGGGCGGGTAATGCCTATCCGGATTGCTCTCTTGCATTTGTTAAAGCAATGAATGAAGCAATTGTTCAGGGAACAGGTGGAGAGCTTCACATGGAAGCTCCTTTTGTACAATGGTCTAAAGCAGATATTGTTAAAAAGGGTCTAGAGCTTAACGTTCCTTATGAGCTTACGTGGTCCTGTTACGAAGGTGGCGACAAGCTTGCGGCACCTGTGCAACCTGCATTGATCGTGCTCGTGCTTTTGAACTAAATGGAACAGTAGATCCTTTGCTTGCGGATAATCTTTAGTGTTTAAGAAAGAATAATATCAATGGTAAACATCTCTCATTCATCTTCTACTTCCCGAAACGACCAAGAAGTATCCGATCTTACGTTGCTTGGTTCACAGAACAATTCCTATCCAGATGATTACGCACCGGAAGTATTGGAAACTTTCATAAACAAGCATCAAGAAAATGATTATTTCGTGAAGTTTAACTGCCCTGAGTTTACAAGTCTTTGTCCTATTACGGGTCAGCCAGATTTTGCCACGATCTACATTTCGTATGTCCCTGATGTACGTATGGTGGAATCGAAGAGCCTGAAACTATATCTCTTTAGCTTTAGAAATCATGGGGATTTTCATGAGGACTGTATAAATATAATTATGAAAGACCTCATCAAAATAATGGATCCTCGCTATATTGAAGTTTGGGGAAAATTTACTCCACGTGGAGGAATTTCGATCGATCCCTATTGCAACTATGGACGTCCTGGTACCAAGTGGGAACAGGTTGCCTGGGAGCGCCTTTCACATCACGATCTTTATCCCGAAGTAGTTGATAATCGCTAAAAGTTTGCCTAGAAAGCTGCGTTAAAGGGATCAGAAATGCTCACCTGCTCTTTTCCGTGCATCAATTCCGTAAGAGCCTAAGTAGTGGTTTCTCTGAGCCAGAAAGCATACGTACAATGACTTCTATCTTGTCTGTGTAATTTGTTGCGATAACTTTTGCTTTTTGGTTGCTAAGCAGGTGAGTAAACTGATCGTAGTGGGAATAGGGTAGCGTTATGGTTAAATCGACACAGAGCGAGATCGTTACCATATTTGCTGCCTGAATTCCTTTTTGTGTTGCCTGGGTGTAGGCGCGAACCAGCCCACCGGTTCCGAGCAAGGTTCCTCCAAAATAGCGTGTAACAACTACGATAACATCGGTAAGTTCAGCATGTCTTAAAACGTCAAGGGTAGGTAACCCTGCAGTTTTCTGTGGTTCTCCATCGTCGGAGTATCGCATGCGTGGTGTTGATCCAGTTCCACGAAGGATATAGGCATATACATTATGACGTGCCATGCGATGATGCGTACGAATTTCTTCAAGAAAAGAAAGAGCTTCTTCTTCGGTTTCAACATGACAAAGCTGAGCAATAAAACGACTCTTCTTTTCTTCGATTTCCGCCTGAGCTCGTCCTTCGATAGTGAGGTAAGACGTCATATTGATACTCCTTTATTGTTTACCGAAGGCAGTGTGAGAATTTAAGAGAATGCCCAGTTGTCTTAGTGATTGATGGTATCCTAGCGAATACGAGTGCGCTAGACAATCGTTTGAAAGAGGTCTTTTGTGACTGATAGATTTTCAGTTCAGTCTTCACCTCAATCATCTGAAAAACGTCAGGTGATTGATGATGAACAATTAAAAAGGATGATGAAGCCAACGAACCGTCTTTCATGGAAAAATACGGTTCTTGCATTGTTACTCTAGTCTTAATTGCTATCTGTGTAGTGGTTTATGTTATTGAGGTGCTTCGGTCAGGTTTTAGCACTTCAATTTCAACTATGGTTCTTTTTGATATGGGCGCTCTTTACGCTCCTGCGATAGTAAGTCCTCTAGATTGGTATCGCTTTGTTGTTCCGATGTTTTTGCATGTCGATTTTATGCATTTGCTTTTTAATATGGGTGCTTTGTATAGCTGTGGCGTGCTATTAGAGCGGATGCTTGGTCGTTGGAACTATCTTTTGTTGTATTTTATTGCGGGTATTACCGGTAATGCGCTGTGCTATATGGTCGATATGATGACCGGTAGTTACTATGTAAGCGCTGGTGCTTCAACGAGTATTTTTGGACTTTTTGTTGCAGCGGCATTACTCGGTATCCTATCTAAACAGAATAGGGCATTTTTTATGCAATACAGCAAAGGAATGCTCAGTATTATTGCGATTAACATCGTATATACTTTTTAATGCCTAGTATCTCAATTAGTGGGCATTTAGGTGGTGCTTTGGGAGGTTTGATCGCTATGTTTATGATCCCGAGCAAAACCTTCGTGTGCCTCTTCCTGTTCGTGTGGTTATTTCCGTGGTTTGGTTACTTGCGATTGCTCATGTTTTGGCAAGTAGTATAGGAGCGGCATTTATTAGCTTGTTTTGATACACCGTTATCATGATGATGTAACCATTAGGGAAACTTAAGGAAAGTTTTCTATCAGATTCCAGCGGCGTTTATCGCATATATAAATGGGCTAGGAACAAAAGTTCCCAGCCCATTTTTTTGTAACAAATATCTCTTTAGTTTCGCAGTTTTTCAGAAGTGTCTTTTATTTTTCAGATGTAATTTATTGAGGGTTTACTCCTTCTAAAAGTGAAGTGAGCTTTTGATAGGCGAGCAATGAAACAGTGTTTGTGGCGCGCGAAATTGCAGTGTAGAGCTGCCTTCTGGCTAAGTCATTATTTGGATACGTTTGAGGATCCGCATCAGGAATGATGACATTATCGAATTCCAGCCCTTTTGCTAACGACAAATCAATAAGCAACACACCGTGATCTGGTAAGGTGCTTCCGTCAGTAATGAAATAGAGCTGGTCTGCGGGAACGATTTTTTGCAGTTTGCTCCACATGGTGGTTAATTCATTGTTGTCTTTTACTACAATGGCAGTCAATCCTGTTGCTTGATGATTTTCTTTAAGTAACCGTTCCAGATTGTTTTCAAGATCAGTTTCATTCGCAAAAACAGTAATTTCGGGTTCTTTATCGCTTCGTTGAACAGAAGAGATGCTCATACTTGAATTGTTTTGAGCAAGTTGTGCAAACAGTTTAGTAATAGCAGGAGTGGATCGATAACTGGTCATAAGGAAACATTCTTCAATGCTACCGCGATAGGTTTCAAATACTTCTTTTACTTCATTAAAAGTGGAAGTTTGATTTCCGATCGCTTGGTTTTCATCGCCAAGAAGAAGGAAATGAGCCCTTTGGTAATAACGAGCCATGATTGCAAGCTGAGCTGGAGAGTAGTCCTGAACTTCGTCGATCATGACAAAACGAGCCTCATCGTTGCAAAGACCTGTGCAGGCAATTTTCATATAGAGCCATTCCATAAGGGAAAGATCATCGATTGAAAGTAAACGTTTCGCGATGCGGTCAACACGTACCCAGTGGTTCAATTGAATGGTTGTTCGTGCTTCACCAAAGCGATAATTAAGATACGTTAGGGTGTAACTTTTGCTTGTTCTTCAGTATCCATCTGGGCAGGTTCACCAAACAAAGCAAGTTGCTGATTGTAATTTAAAGCACTTACTTCATCTTGGAATTGTGCAGTTCCAGCCATTTGACCTAAACGGCTTTCAAAACGGTCTTCCAATTCTTCGCGAATGAGGGTAATGAGACGAGGTCCCGCAGGTACTTTTTTATAACGATTAGCAATTTTGTTAATCTGGTTAGCCGAAATAAGAGTTACCCCTTTTAGGGTAATATCACGGAAGTCGTTTTCTGTAAATTTTTAAATCTTTTTATTGCTTCGTCAATGCGTTTTAAAAACATCTAATGAGGTATGAATTCGGTTAAAGACGCGTCCTTCTGGAACTACATAATCGGCGAACTCATTCCAGGTTAAAATGTGAGGATTCTTCTCACCCATATCAGGCAATACATTGTCAATGTAGCTTCTAAACACTGGATTTGGCGTGATGAGATAGACCTGTTCTGGATTTAAGGTATCGCGGTTTTGATAAAACAGATAGGCAATGCGCTGAAGAAGAACTGAAGTTTTACCGCTTCCTGCGATTCCATTTACCAAAAGGGCTGGAACGTCTTCGTGACGAATTACCTCATTTTGTTCCTTTTGGATTGTAGTGGTGATTGCACTCATTTGAGAAGTTCGTTGTTGCGACAAAGAACGGAGCAACAATTCGTCTTGAATTGCGACGGTGGTATCAAAGTACGCATGAAGGGTATCTTCGGAAAGGTCAAATTGACGACGTAGTTTAAGATCGCATTGTATAGTACGTCCGTTTGCTTCGTAAGAAGTTGGACCGTTAGATTGGTTGTAATACACTTCAGCAACTGGCGAGCGCCAGTCAACGATAAGTCGGTGGTATGAATCATCCGAAATACCTGCATTCCCAATGTAGATGTCTTTAGGGTTTGCATTTGGCTTAAATTGAAGTGAAACTTTAGCAAAATAAGGTTGTGGTTTAAGCAATTCAATATTGGAAAGTTTTTCTGCATCTACTTGCTGTGATTGATTAAGCGCATCAATGACGCTGTTTAAATTTGCGTATTCGATATACGTTTCCTGTGCTTCACCTTCGCTTGCGAAGTTTGAAGTTGCTTCGTCTGCCATGGTTCTTTTGTAGTTTTCTGCAGTAGCGGCAGTCTTTTCCATGCGTGCAACAATGCTCTTTTGCATTGATACGAGTGTTTGATAGGTTTTAGAAGGTGCTCCTGTTCAGCGTCAAAAACAGGATCGTTCGCTGAGTCATTTGCAGAGTGATTGACATGTTCAGTCATTTCGAATCCTTTCAATTTGGGGGTTTAATATCATAGCGTTTTCGCGATTAACTGTGAAATGAGCAAAAAAGGAGTTGATATTTGTGAAGAGAAAAACTGCCGTAGAATTACAGTTATGCAACAAGTGTGTATTTACTTTGACACACCCGCTCGACCTCGTTATGGTGGGGAGCGGCGTTAAACCTTTTAGGCTATTTAATATAAGGTAGTAGTAACAAAAATGAGCAGTAGAGAGGGGGAGTAGTCGTGAAAACAATTGGTAAGCTTTTACAAAGAGATTTTAAGCGACTAATTAAAGCTCCTGCTGCATTAATAGTGGTTATTGTTTTAATTATTTTGCCCTCCCTCTATACTTGGTTTAATGTTGCAGGTTTTTGGAATCCTTATGAACATACGGGCAATATGCGCGTATGCATAGTGAATGAAGATGCGGGGGCGCAGTCAGATCTGACTGGTTCTCTCAATATGGGTGACGAGATTGTCGATGAGCTTTCTCAGAATACTCAATTAGGATGGGTTTTTACTGATCGCGATGAAGCTCTTGAGGAGGTTCGCTCAGGTAAAGCCTATGCAGCGTTTATTATCCCTTCGGATTTTTCAGCCGATACTCTTACTTTATTAACAGGGGATTTTCAGCAACCAACCTTACAGTACTACGTCAACGAAAAATCAGGTGGAGTTTCGACTAAAGTAACTGATAGTGGTGCATCTTCCCTTGACCAAACAATCAATGATTCTTTTGTTTCGGTCGTTAGTGAAACCATTACAACTAAATTCGATGAAGCAATTCAATATAGTGACAACAAAATCTCTGCAACTCAAAATGATGTCGTAGCGAAGTTAACCGACGTTCAATCTTCGATGGAAAGTGTTGAATCAACGGTTTCTCAGTTGAAGGATGCAACTAGCGCAGCTTCAACAAAAGCACAGGATGCAAAAGGGTCTTTGCAGCAAGCAAAAGATACTATTAAAACTTTACAGGGCGAACTAGAAACTTCTTCTCAGTTGCTTACCTCAACCCAGGCTGCGCTTAATCCCTTTGCTCTTTCACTCATGGATACCTTCGATGAGTCTTCAGCACTTGCATCTCAAGCAGTTGCGCAGGCGAATGATTCGGTAGGAAAAGTTTCAAGCTCGATAACAAGCGCTGAAGCTGGTGTATCGGGAGTGGTAGATCAAGCGAATGCTCTTATCGAATTAAACGAAAGTGTGATTGCGGGGTTGGATACCTTTGCTCAGACTTGCCTGAAGGAGCAGAAAAAGATGCTCTTGTGCAATCGATCGATTCTCTGAAGGCACAAACGAATCGTTAAGAACCGTCACACAGGTGTTCAATCGTCGTATCCTAGTATTTCGCAGGCTGCAGATGATATTGCTCAGGCATCAGAGAAAACTACGAGTGCTTTGCAGGATTCCTTAGATGCTCATGGTGAGTACCGAAAGTACTTGTAGAGGAAACCTTTCCAGCTCTTAATTCAACCGCAAACAAATTTAGCAAATTCAGTTTCTGATCTTTCAGAGGCAGCAGGATCACAAGCAATTTTAGTTGATAAAGGCATAGCAGAATTAGATCAACTAAGCACGCTTTAGATCAACTGCCCAAACGCTTTCTGATACCGCTGGATTGTTTAATGATCTAGCGGGAGATTTCGATTCGGTGAAAACTGATATAGCAGCATTAGGTATCTCTAGTACTTTAGAACAGCTGGTGGGTGAGGATGGGATAGATCCACAAAAGGTTTCTGATTTTATGTTCTCACCTGCAAAAATCGACACGGTCTCTCTTTATTCCGTTAATTCATACGGAAGCGCTATGGCTCCTCTTTTTATGAACTTGACGCTGTGGATTGGCGTGTTTATGCTTCTGGTCATTTTGCGTCAAGAGGTTGATAGGGAAGGGATTCCAAATCTTACGGCTCGCCAAAGTTACCTTGGAAGACTGCTCTTTTTGGCTGTTTTTGCTAGCTTACAAGCGGTAGTGTGCTGTACGGGAAATTTGATCTTGGGGGTTGAAGTTTCGAGTGTGGCACTGTTCTATGCTACCTCGATAATTGCATCATTAACCTATCTTTGTATTCAATATAATTTGTCGGTACTGCTTCAGCATGTGGGCAAAGGGCTCTGTGTTGTTTTGATTTTTGTTCAAATTCCTGGTGCTACGGGACTTTATCCCATTGAAATGACACCTGAATTCTTCCAGATAATTTATCCCTTGTTCCCCTTTACGTATGGAATTAATGCGCTGCGTGAGACCATTGCGGGATTCTATGGATTGCAATGGTTGCAATGTGTTGGAATGCTAGTCTTGTTTCTTGGAGTGTTCCTGATCGTAGGGCTTTTACTTCGTCCTTATTTTGTGAATCTCAACCGTATGGTTGCAAGTCGAATTAAAGAAAGCGACCTTATCAACGGTGAGGAAGCCGAACTTCCTGCTCGCCGTTATCGTTCTTCGTTGCTTTTTGAGGCTATTGTGCATCAGCAAGAGTTTCGGGCAGCTATTGTTGAACGATTTGATGAATTCAAGCATCGCTACGAAAAGGGGAAACGCTTCGCCATTGCTTTGGCAATACTAGTTCCAGTACTTTTTACTCTTTTTATGATCCTCATTGGCGCAGAAAAAGTTGTTATCCTGACCGGTTGGTTAGTGTGGCTTGTATTAGTAATTCTATTTGCACTGGTTGTTGAGTTTATCGGAGATCGCCTTGAGCATGAAGTTTCCCTTTCATCGTATAGTGAACAGGAGTTACAAGAAATATATGGTGCTAGAATTCTTGGATCCTCGAAAAAACGAGGTGATAAGTAATGAAAACAATTTTGCGTATATTCAAGCATGATATAAAACAAATATTTAGTAATGTGGTGACCGTAATTATTGTTCTTGGTCTTGTCTTACTTCCTTCAATTTTTAGCTGGTATAACGTTTTAGCTTGCTGGGATGTGTTCAACAATACAGACAACTTAAAGGTTGCGGTTGCAAACTCTGATGAAGGCTACCAAAGCGATTTAGTTCCTTTGAAAGTTAATTTAGGTGATCAAGTTCAAAATGCCTTATTGGAAGATAAAGAAATGGAATGGGTGTTCACCTCTGAAGAAGATGCGATTGAGGGAGCTCGTTCAGGCGAATATTACGCAGCGGTAGTAATTCCTCAGAGTTTCAGTAAGGATATGATGACCTTTTATTCTCCAGAGGTTGAGCATGCAAGCATTCTTTACTACACCAATGAAAAGAAAAATGTTGTAGCGCCAAAACTCACAGAGCGTGGTGCAGATGATGTTGCAAATAAGATAAATACTATCTTCGTGGAGAAAGTAAGCGAAGTGGGACTTAATGTTGCTTCATCTTTGGTTGACTACACGGATAATAAGCAATTTGTTAATCAAATAACTCAGCTCTCAGATAATATCGCTACTTAAGTGGGCGCATGGCCCAGGCATCAGAGGTGGTGTCGGGATATTCATCTTTACTTTCCGCGTCAGAGTCACTTATCGCGTCATCTGCTGATTTACTTGGAGAAACGAGTGATTCAGCTCAACAGGTCTTGGATACAACAAATAATGCAAAGCAATCGATTAACTCTCTGACTGACGCAATGGCGGTTTCAACCGATGCGCTTCATAGTGCACTTGAAAAAGCACTGATAGTTTTGAAGGGGTATCAGAATCAATCGATACCGCCTTTACTTCGAGTGGAACCGCTGCAACCACTACGGCATCATCTCTTGATACTCAAGCTGAAGCAGTACGCAACCAAGCTGTTTCAATGCGAGCGATGGCTGATAGTCTGGAGCGTTGTAGTGTTCCACCAGAGTTTGAAGGCACCCTTGATGCATTCGTTTCGCAAGTTCGTGCTTCTGCTGATACGCAAGATCAACTCGCTCAAAGTCTAACTGCTGCAGCTGATTCTATAAGAACCCAAAATGATGAGGCGCAAGCTCATCATGCTGAGGTAAAAGATTTAGCCGAACAGGCAAAAGGGAGTATTAAAGATTTATCTCAAGATTACAACAACACCATAAAGCCTGAACTTGAAAAACTTCAAACCCAAGTTGAAAAAAGTTCTACCTTGCTTTTTGATAATGCCTCGCAGCTTTCGTCGGTAACGGAGGACATCAATGGTGCAAGTGGCTCTCTGATAGATACTTTGGCGGTTGCTCAAAACAATTTAGACTCAAGCGCACAGTCGCTCAAAGAATCATCTGAATATTTAGCGCAATTAAGCTCCAATATAAAAACGGCAGTTTCTTCTGAAGATTGGCAGGGACTCAAACAGATTTTCCAAACAGATCCTCATGAGCTTGCTCAGTCTTTAGCTTCTCCTGTCCAGATAGAGCGAACAGCTCTGTATCCCGCTTCGAATTTCGGTTCTCAGATGGCACCTCTTTATACCATGTTGGGTCTATGGATTGGATCTTTACTCTTGCTCGTTGCGGTTAAAGTCAAGGTATCTTCCCGTACGTTAGCAGAGGTGGGTTACCCGAAGCTCCACCAGGTATTCTGGGGAAGATTTCTTATCTTTGCCTGCCTGTCTTTTGTCCAATCAAGCATTTTAGCTTTAGGTAATCTTCTCTTCTTGCAAGTTCAAGCTACGGAACCTTTATTATTCCTGGTGTGCTATTGGGTGTCAGGCCTTGTATTTACCTTTATTATTTATACCTTGTGGTTTCCTTTGCTAATTTAGGGAAGGCTCTGGCAGTATTTTTACTCATTATCCAGGTTTCAGCAGGTGGCGGTAGCTACCCGCTTCCGATGTTGCCAGATTTTGTCCAAGCATTAAGTCCCTTTTTACCACTCACTCATGCCATCAATGCTTTGAGAGCTGCATGATGGGTTTGTATCAGATGGACTTTTGGGTTGAGATAGGACTTCTTCTTGTATTTGTAGTGCCCTTTATGTTGCTTGGTCTTCTTTTAAGAAAGCCTTTGATGAATCTTCTGACTGGTACGTACGAAAAACTGAAGAGTCGAAACTAATCAGTTAAAAGGTTAAACGCTGTAAAGTTCAATTTACCTTTCTTGTCTATAAACCATTTACTGAAAAGTTCAAAAATTGCTGTATTCCTCATATCTAGTTCAATTACAATTATGATTACTGAGAAAAATTGAACTTTTAACAAGGGTATGAGTGAATAGAAAATGAACTTGCCGAATCAAAATACTGCTGGAGCTTTTGGTGAGCGACTTAAAGAAACTATGGCTCATAAAGGTATTAAACAAGTAGATCTTATAAACCAGGCAGATACCTTAGGCTTTAAGCTTGGCAAAAGCCAGGTTAGTCAGTATGTAAGTGGAAAAACCATTCCAAGAAAAGACACGTTGTCTGTTTTGGCTCAAATTTTAGGCGTTGATCCTCTATGGCTTTTGCAAGGTGAAAACACACCTCAAAAGGGTTCTTTTGACGTTTCTTTATCTCATGACAATGGTGGTGAATTTCGAGAAGAGCATTCTTCCCAAATTCCTGTTTCAATGAAAGGTACTCACATGCGCGAATTTAGAAAGTCATCGAAACTAGATAACGTACTTTATGACGTTCGTGGTCCCGTCGTTGATGAGGCTGCCCGTATGGAGGCAGATGGTACGCGCATTTTAAAGCTAAATATCGGTAATCCTGCACCTTTTGGGTTCAGCACCCCTGATGAAGTAATTTACGATATGCGCCAACAGCTTGTAGATTGCCAGGGTTATTCGGATGCTAAGGGTATGTTTGGTGCACGTAAAGCGATTATGCAATACGCCCAGATTAAGCATATCCCTAACGTAACAATGGATGGAATTTATACCGGCAACGGCGTAAGTGAATTAATTAACATCTGCATGTCTGCACTGCTGGATAATGGAGATGAAATTCTCATTCCTTCGCCTGACTATCCTCTCTGGACGGCATGTGCAACACTTGCAGGTGGCAATGTGGTTCATTATCTTTGCGATGAACAGGCAGAATGGTATCCCGATATTGACGATATAAAGAAAAAGATAACCCCACGAACCAAAGCAATCGTCATCATTAATCCTAATAATCCTACGGGTGCGCTCTATCCACGTGAAGTTTTACAAGAAATTGTAGAGGTTGCACGAGAACATCAGCTGATCATTTTTCTGACGAGATTTATGATCGTTTAGTTATGGATGGGGAAGAGCATGTTTCTATTGCTTCACTTGCCCTGATCTTTTCTGTGTAACGTTTAGTGGACTGTCAAAATCTCATATGATTGCTGGTTTTCGCATAGGCTGGATGATCCTGTCAGGCAACAAAGAAATTGCGAAGGATTATATTCTTGGGTTGAATATGCTTTCTAATATGCGTTTATGTTCAAATGTACCTGCACAATCTATTGTTCAGACAGCGTTAGGTGGTCACCAAAAGTTAATGAATATATTGTTCCTGGCGGCAGAATCTACGAGCAGCGTGAATATGTTTACAATGCTCTAAATGATATTCCTGGCATCAGTGTGGTAAAACCAAAAGCAGCTTTCTATGCTTTTCCTAAGGTAGATACAAAGAAATTTAATATTACCAATGACGAACAATTTGCTTACGATCTCTTACGCGAAAAGAAAATTCTGCTCATTCAAGGAAGTGGATTTAACTGGAAAGAACCTGACCATTTTCGTATCGTGTATCTTCCAAGAATAGAAATTTTACAAGATGCGATGGGGAAGCTGAGTGACTTTTTGTCACACTATCGTCAAAGGTAGCAATGAGTTCATTCTGCGATTTCTGGCATAAAATTCGTATCTAACGAAAAAGGCTAGGTAAAAAACCTAAGCCTTTAAATTTCTAATGGAGGCGACGCCGGATTCG
>ENA-OQDF01000231-OQDF01000231.1-human-gut-metagenome-genome-assembly--contig:-NODE-231-length-22237-cov-1.832655_pt1 | contig 22237 bp, 28 predicted proteins | sample MGYA00242769_ERZ504597 | MGnify/ENA primary metagenome ERZ504597 (study PRJEB26092, sample SAMD00036305) | human gut metagenome | host: Homo sapiens | study: EMG produced TPA metagenomics assembly of...
ATCAGCCAAAAGGATAGGGCAAAAATAAAAGAGAACTTCCTGACAGAATCAATATTATCTTGGAATATTGTTAAAAGGTTGAATTTCTAAACCTATGTTTATTCTTTGCTGTCAAAACTCAGTTTGTGTCTGATGCGGCTCATGTGAATAGGGGTTATTTTCAAGTAAGACGCAATTTCTTTTAGGGGTACCATTTGTAGGATTTCTGGACATTTTTTAAGAAGTTGGAGATAGCGTTCTTCCGATGTAAATCTGAACAAATCCAAGTAACGTGAATACGACTGAAAAAATAATTGTTCGGCTGCAATACGGGCTATTCGTTGATTTTCTTTGTTCTCTTCAAATTCTTGTAGAAGTAATTCGGAAGAACAGATGTAGATTCTACATGGGGTTATTGCTTGTATGTTCAATTCAGATTTTATGTTATATAAACAATTGGGATAATCAGAGATAAATTCATTGGCAAAAGAAAAACCTACATTATATGTTTTGTTTTCAGTTTGGTTGATGCAGGTATATTTGATTACACCGGATACAATAAATCCGAAGAAAGAACCGACTTCTCCCTCTCGGAGGATAAACTCATTTCTTTTATAATACCGTAGTTCTCCGTTTCTTAAACACAGTTCCCTAAAAAATCAGTGTCTATATTGCCCATGTATGAATTAAAATCTGTCATTTACAACACATGTTTTTCGAAAGGTACAAAATTATTGTTTTATTCCTGATTTTCTGTCATTGTTGGTAAGCTGGTCGTGGACTCTCTCATTATAATACTTTAAAAATTTAACTTCACCTACGTTTTTTAAAAGCTTTTGGTTTTCAATGAAGTTTTGTCCGTATTTTAGCCAACGTTTGGTAAATCTTTTGAATTTAGTACATGGGAAATCAGAACATTGGAAACAATGTGTTATTCCTTTTTTCAAGCAACATAAATGGAATGTTTTACATTTTTCACAGCGAGAGCCATTCTGTTCTGCTCCTTTGCAGGGACTTTTTTCTCTTGTGTATATGGGACAACCACCACAAAAGACACCACAAGCAGGAATACGTCCGTTATACGATTTCATTCAGCCAGCCTTTTCTCCATCCAAAAATTGGTGAGATAAAGTTGGTTGGCTTTGCGTTTCTGTTCCACTTCTACTATATAGCCTCTTTTCTCAAAGAATGGACGGGCTGTCAGGCTTACTTCTGATGTAATTCGCATGATTCCTCTTGTGGTTGCATACCGTTTCTATCTCATTTAGAAGTATGGTAGCAATGCCTTTACCTTGAAAATCTTTATGAACAAACATAGAATGCAAATATCCTTGGTGGGTAATGGATGAAAAGCCGACAATCTGTGACTGTTGATTGGTTGCCACAATAAAATAATGTGTCTTAATCATGTCTTTTATGCGGGAGAGGTCGTTTCCACACGATGCCCAATCTGCCACTTCTGCTTCTGAATAGTCACGCTTGTTTATATGGAGGACTGTCTCTTGAAACAAACTCATAAGTTCAAGGGCATCAGACCGTTGGGCAATTCTAATTGTAAAATCTGTATTCATGTTTTTAAGTGCTAAAATGTATGCTTTTAGATGTTCCATGTTCTAACAGAAAGTCTTTCAATGTATTTATTGTGTTTGCAAAGATAATCTTTTCATTTCTAATTTATTGGTTTAGGAAAATCAAGTTGTTGATTCTCTGCTTCGAATATAAAAAGCATGCGAATTTTTTATGAAGCATGGAAATCAGCTTTCAATCGCCAGCCAATGGCTGATGAGTTTAACCGGGTAGATTTCTTGCCAATTGGTTTCAGACCTGCTTATAAGAACAATTTATAACAAAGTACTCCCAATAAAAGCAAGACTAAAGCACATGCTGCAAGAATCGTCTTTGCCCTGAATAGATGTTCTTTATCTGACAATTCCTTTTCAGTAGTATTTCTTCGGATTTTTTCTATTTCCTCAATGGTTACATCGGCTCTCTCAGGACCTTTTCTGTTTACAAGGTATTCGTAGTGTTCCCGCATCCGTCCTCTGCTCAGCTTGCGAAGAGTACGGTTCTCTTTATCCCTTTGTAGCATGTCATTGATGCAGCCTAATGTTCCCCATAAGCAGATTTTTTATCATGTGTAAGCAAAATGGTTTGCTTGCACGTGTACTAAGATACGGCATTTATGTCGCTTTCGCAAGCGATTTGGTGTTTTTTTGATATAAACTGATGTGACGATACGATTTTGATGGTTATGTTAACTCATTGTCTGCCAGAGAGTAATTGCCAACCCATTGCCATGCTTTTGGCAAACTTTGCCATGCCTATGGCAAAGTCTGCCAATAGGGTGGCAAATCTTGCCAACTTGTCGGCAAGAAAGACACATACTGTTCCCTATACCTTTATTATAGTGTGATAGCGTGATAAGTGTTTTTCCTTTTTTAAACTTTTGTGTAGAATGATGATGGGCTTCTTTTATTCTGTTTTGCCGGATGGCATCAGAAGCTCTTCTTCATTGTAGCGCGGTCGATCCTTCACCTCAATGTATATTTTGCCGATGTATTCGCCCACAATTCCCAAGGACACAAGTATCACGCCTCCTACCAACCAGACGGAAATCATCAGTGATGACCATCCGGGAACGGTGTTATGCTGTGTGTAGGAGTGAAGTGTCCATCCGGTGACACATAGTGCCACAAGAATAAAGATGCAGCCTATCCAAAAAATCATACGGACCGGTTTGACGGAAAAAGAAGTGATGCCGTCAATGGCAAAGTTGAGCATCTTCCGGAAAGGATACTTTGATTCTCCGGCAAAGCGTTTTTCACGGTTGTAATACACGCAGTCCGTCCGGTAGCCGATGAGAGGAACCAATCCGCGAAGAAAAAGGTTGCGTTCCCGGAAACGGCATAGGTGCTGTACGGCTCTTTGGCTCATCAGGCGGTAGTCAGCATGGTTATAAACGGATTTTACCCCCATTGCTTTCATCAGCCGATAAAAGACTAAAGCGGTGTTACGTTTGAAGAAAGTGTCGGTCTTCCGTTCTTTACGTACGCCATAAACGATGTCATTGCCCGCTTTATAGCTGTTTATCATGTCCGGAATCACCTGGATGTCATCTTGCAAGTCTGCATCAATGGAGATGGCTATCTCGCAACGCTCTTTTACTACATTGAGTCCTGCCAGCAGGGCATTCTGGTGTCCTACGTTTCCTGCCAGGTTCAGTCCGCAGGCATAGGCCGTATGCTGGTGCAGTTCTTTGATGATAGCCCATGTCTGGTCGGTGCTTCCGTCGTTTACATATAATATATAGCTTTCCGGGGAAATTTGCCGGGCTTGTATCAGCCGGTCGAATAATTGGCTCAATCGTTTATGGGTTTCATGCAGCACTGCCTCTTCTTTGTAGCAAGGTACGACAACGGCGAGTATGGGAGAGTTTTCCATCATAGAACAAATCTTTTTGCAATATTCGTAAGAAATCGGGAGAAAAACAAATTATCACTCTTTTCTTTTGAAAACGAAACGTACGAGTAAGAAGTTGACCGGAATGGCGATGGCGAAACCGGAATGGGGCCAGAGGTTGGGGATGCCCATCCAGAGAGAGAGGTTCAGCAACCCCATGTGTAGCAGATAGCTGCATAAGTGTGCCCCTCCAAATCCGAGGCTTTTCTCCATGAGGGCTTTCGGCCGAAGGTAAAGTAAGCAGTCAGATAGAAATTGGCGATGAAGCTGAGAGCATATCCCAGTGTATAGGCTATGTTTACATTGATAACCCGTTGTAATACAAAATACAATCCGTAGTGCAGAGCTGTCGCAAAGATGCCCACCATTACGAAGCGTACAAATTCCGGTACTTGTTTCAGCCGCTTCATCTTAACATTAAATATCTACTCTCTGTTGCCATTATCATTGGGGCGGCAAAGTTAGGCATTGTTTCAGAATTATTTGTAATTTTGCTTTGCGAAATTAAGCTGCATCTCAGCAAATTGCAAATAAATTTGCATCTGCTTTCGGTTTGCGCTATCTTTGCGTCCAGAAAACATAAAAAACAAATAAGGTATGTCGGACAGAAAGAAGGCGTTCTGGTTTATTGCGCTGCTGAGTGTGCTTGTGGTTGTTCCCTTTCTGGGAGAAACCATTTTTTATTCCAAGGGGGAACCGCGGGAGGCGATTGTTGCCCTTTCTATGCTGGAAAGTGGAAACTGGATACTTCCGGTGAACTATGGTACTGATATTGCTTATAAACCCCCTTTCTTCTACTGGTCAATAGCCGCCGTCTCTTCCCTTTCTGGAGAGGTGACGGAGTTTTCCGTCCGTTTCCCGTCTGCATTGGCTTTTTTAGCCATGCAGTTGATGTTCTTTGCCTTTGTGGCAAAAACGTAAAAACGTTCAAACGGCGTTTCTGGCTCTATTCTTCTTTTGTCTTCTTTCGAGGTGCATCGGGCGGCTGTTGCTTGTCGGGTCGATATGGTTCAGGTTGCCTTTATCGTTATTTCCCTTTGTCTGCTGTTCCGCTGGGATGAGAAGGGATGCCGCGGAGTGCCCTGGCTTGCGGTGTTGCTGATGGGATGTGCTACGTTGACCAAAGGGCCGGTAGGTCCATATTCCCTTGCGCGTGTATCGGTGTGTATCAGTTGTTGCGCGGACGTTCTTTCTGGAAAGCGTTTTTCTCGTTGGTAGGTATCGGCTTGCTTTCTTTTGTTCCTTATTTAGCTTGGGTATACGTAGCTTACAGACAAGGTGGACAACCGTTCCTCGATTTGGTTCTGGAGGAGAATACCGGGCGGTTTATGGGCAAAATGTCCTACGAGTCCCACGAAAATCCTATATGGTATAATTTCCTGACTTTGATTTGGGGATGGATTCCCTGGACGTTGGTTCTGGTAATTTCCTTGTTTGGCTTGAAGTGGAAAACATGCATTGTCTGCCGGAAGGGGAGACCCTGCTGTTGCGGTTGAAGAAGGGCTGGACTGCTTTCCGCAACCAGTCTCCGGTACAATTGTTCACGTGGCTGGTCATTCTGATAATCTTTGTCTTCTACTGCATCCCCAAGAGTAAGCGGAGCGTTTATCTGCTTCCCATCTATCCGTTTATGGCAGTGCTGATAGCTGAGTATCTGTTGGCTTTGGTACAAAAGGGGGCACGAGTTTCAGGATTTGTGCAATCATCTTTGCTTCTTTGGGCTTGTTGCTTACGCTTGTTTTTGTCGTAGTTCGTCTCGGCCTGGTTCCCGACAGCGTTTTGGAAGTGGACGCCATGCCGCTGAGAATGTAGCCTTTATGCATGCGTTGGAGGATGTGGCTTTGTCTGTTCCCAAGTGGCTCCTGGTAGCGCTTCCCGTAGTAGCCGCTGTCTGCACATTACGCATGGTGATAAAGCGTGCGGATAGCCGGTCATTATTATATGGCATAGCAGGATGTATGCTCTGCCTTTTCGTATCATTGGATTCGGTTTATCAACCGACGGTGCTGGCTGTGAAATCTGATAAACATCTGGCTGAAAGGATCAATATGTATGTTCCGGAAGGTATGGTCTATTCTTACTCGAAAATGAGTTTCTATGGTGTTAACTTCTATCTGAAAGACCGCATGCGGCACATTGAAAAGGAACGTCCGTCCAGGGGGGAGGGATATTTGTTGGTTCCTGTAAAGGAGGAGGAGAATATGTTGGGAGAGCTGGAACAGACGTATCATCTGGAAAAGATATTCCGTACAGACAGACGCAGTTGTGATATGCGTAATGAAATCTGTATGTATAAATTCAGGGTGATTGACAATTCATAACCCATAACTTATAACTCATAACTTAAAATGAATCCGATAGATATCATTAACAAATATTATCCGGAAGAGAATGAGTTGCGGCATATACTGTTGACGCACAGCCGTTCCGTAGCCGACAAGTCGTTATGGATTGCCGACCGCCATCCGGAACTTTCATTGGATAAGGATTTTCTGTACGAGGCTGCCATGCTGCACGATATAGGCATTTTTCTTACAGATGCGGCAGGTATCCATTGTTTTGGTGACAAGCCTTATATCTGTCACGGTTATTTGGGAGCCGACTTGATGCGTGGCGAAGGATATCCCCGCCATGCTTTGGTTTGTGAACGCCATACGGGTGCCGGACTTTCATTGAAGGAAATCATTGCGCAGGATTTGCCTGTGCCTCATCGTGAAATGGTTCCGGTCAGCTTGGAAGAACAAGTTATCTGTTTTGCCGATAAGTTTTATTCAAAAACTCATTTGGAAAAGGAGAAAAGTGTAGAAAAAGCCCGTAAAAGTTTGGAACGTTATGGTGAAGAAGGGGTACGGCGCTTTGATAATTGGTGCGAACAGTTCTTGTAGCAATCTAAATTTCTTTAAAAAGGGAGATTATCCGTATAAATTATGTACTTTTGCCCCTCCAAGCGTAAACTATTAGTTAATGACGCCATTGAAAGCAAATACATTCATATCATTCATACTACTATTCGTCTTGCTTCTTCTCTCTGGTGGAGCTGCTTCTCAGCATCGTAGAGGGAAGGTTGTACCTCCGGATACCCAACGGACGGATTCATTGCAACGTGGCGACACCTTGCAGGTGGGAGACACTTTACAACATGGGGCGGGATTGCCCAATGACTCGTTGCGACAAGATACGATAGCTCCCCCTCCTCCCAAGAAGGATGCGCTGGATGCTCCCGTCGCTTATGAAGCCAATGACTCCATTGTGTTTACACAGAGTGGTTTTGCTCATCTTTACGGTCAAGGGAAAGTGAGTTATCCAGGAGCTGATTTGGAAGCTGAGATTATTTCTATGGATATGGATAATAGCACGGTTTTTGCTCGTGGTGTAGTCGATTCTGTAGGGACAGCTAAAGGACGTCCGGTTTTTAAAGATGGAGACACCTCTTACGAAACTGACACTATCCGTTATAACTTCAAGAGTAAAAGAGGGCTTATCAGTAATGTTGTTAGCCAGCAGGGTGAAGGGTATGTGACCGGTAACAATGCAAAAAAGGAAATAATGATGAGCTTTATATGAAAAGTGGGCGTTACACGACTTGTGATCATCATGATCATCCTCACTTTTATATGCAGATGACCTATGCCAAAGTGCGTCCGAAAAAGAATGTAGTGACGGGACCTGCCTATCTGGTTGTAGAGGATGTACCGCTCCCTCTTGCCGTTCCGTTTTTCTTTTTTTTCCGTTCTCAAGCAGTTACCAGTCTGGTTTTCTGATGCCTACCTATATGGATGACTCTAATCGTGGTTTTGGTCTTACTGACGGTGGATACTATTTTGCCATCAGTGATCAAATGGATTTGAAGCTGAGGGCGGATATCTTTACGAAAGGCTCTTGGGCGCTTAATATGGAGTCGAACTATGTGAAGCGTTATAAATATTCCGGTTTGCTTCAGGCGAGCTATCAGGTGACTAAGACCGGTGACAAAGGCTTGCCCGACTACTCAGTTGCCAAAGACTTCAAAGTGGTGTGGTCTCATCGGCAGGATCCTAAAGCAAATCCTAATTCTACTTTTTCTGCCAGTGTGAACTTTGCTACTAGTAGTTATGAGCGTACCAATATTGACAATATGTACAATTCGCAGGCTATGTCTCAGAATACCAAGACTTCCAGTGTCAGCTATTCGCGCAACTTCCTGATCAGCATTTGAATATTTCCATGTCAAGTAATATTGCACAAAGTATGAAAGACTCTTCTATTGCTGTGACTTTGCCTGACATGACCATTTCCTTGAGTACTATTTTCCCTTTTAAACGTAAACATGCTGTTGGAGATGAAAGGTGGTATGAGAAGATTTCAGTACGTTATACCGGTCGTCTGAAGAACAGCATCAAGACGAAAGACAATCTGTTGTTCAAAAAGAACTTGATACGCGATTGGGAGAACGGTATGCAGCATGAGATTCCTGTAAGTGCCACGTTTACTTTATTCAAATACTTCAATGTTACACCTTCTGTGAATTATACAGAGCGTTGGTACACCCGCAAGGTGAAGAAGGACTGGGACGATGAGCAAGGCAAGGAGGTAAACGATACGACTTACGGTTTTCACCGTGTGTATGACTACAGTGCCAGTTTGGGTATCAACACTAAACTTTATGGTATGTACAAGCCGCTGTTCATGAAGAAGAAGGAGATACAGATCCGTCATGTCATTACCCCCTCTATCAGTTTCAGCGCTGCGCCCGATTTTACTTCATCCCGTTATGGCTATTACGATTCTTATATAAAGGATCAGAATGGTGTCCGTGATACTGTGCAGTATTCTTATTATGCTGGTCAGGTATTCACTCCGCCAAGTGGGGGAAAGCAGGGACTTATCAGTTCAATATCTCTAACAACCTTGAAATGAAGTTCAAGGATAAGAATGACTCTATCCGCAAGGTGAGCCTGATTGACGATTTGACTATGGGTATCAGTTACAACACAGCTGCCAGGTGCGTCCTTGGAGTGACTTGACCTTTAATCTTCGTCTGAAGTTGAGTAAGAGTTATACTTTGAGTATGAACTCTACCTTTGCCACTTATGCCTACGAGTTTGACGAGAACGGAAGGGTGGTGCCCGGTAACCGTACAGAATGGTCTTATGGTCGTTTTTGGCCGTTGGTCTGGATATGGTACATCCTTCAGTTGGACTGTGAACAATGATTCGTGGAAGAAGATAAGGAACTTCTTCACCGGTCAGAAGGATGATGAGGAGCAGGACCAGGATCAGAATGCTTCGACGGAGGAAGACGGTGATATGGAGGGGGAAGCCACCGAGGGTGGTACTCCGAAGAAGAAGACTGAAAAGGCTGCTGCCGACGCTGACGGTTATCAGGTATTCAAGATGCCTTGGTCCATCAACTTCAGTACCGGTTTCAATATTACGGAAGACACCAGTAAGCCCATTAATCGTAAGAACATGCGCTATCCGTACAAATTCAGCCTGAATTCCCTTAATATAAACGGTAACGTCAAGCTTACCAATAAATGGGCTGTCAGCTTCAATTCCGGTTATGACTTCAATGCGAAGGAGATAACGCAGACCGCTTTTAACATCACACGTGACCTACACTGTTTCAGCATGACGGCTGCCATATCACCTTTCGGACGATGGAAATACTATAACTTTACCATTCGTGCCAATGCAAGTATCCTGCAGGACTTGAAATGGGAACAGAGAAGCCAGACTCAGAGTAATATTCAGTGGTATTGATGTTTACCAAACGATTTCCTTTTCCCCGTGCTCTCTCAGGTAATCATTCGTTTTGCTGAAATGCTTGTTCCCGAAGAAGCCGTTATAGGCGGATAGGGGAGATGGATGTGCCGAGGTAAGTACCAAATGTCGGTTACGGTCGATGAATGCCCCTTTGCGTTGGGCATAGGCTCCCCAAAGAATAAATACAAGATGCTCTTTTTCTTCGGCGAGAATGCGGATGGCCGCATCTGTAAATGTTTCCCAACCGCGGTTTTGGTGAGAACCGGCTTGGTGTGCACGTACGGTGAGGGTAGCATTGAGCAGCAATATGCCTTGCTCTGCCCAGCGTGTCAGATTTCCGGTAGTGGGGGCATCAGTGCCAATGTCATTTTTTATTTCCTTGAAAATATTAAGTAGGGAAGGAGGGAAGGGAACACCATCATTTACGGAGAAGCAAAGTCCGTGTGCTTGTCCCGGACCATGATAGGGGTCTTGACCGATTATCACGACTTTTACTTTGTCAAAAGGGCATAGGTTGAATGCATTGAATATCAGCTTTCCCGGAGGTATATGGCATATTTCCCATATTCGTCCCGTACAAAATCAGTCAATGTACGGAAATAATCTTTCTCAAATTCAGGTTGCAGATGTGCTTTCCAGCTTTCTTCTATTTGAACATTCATAATTGGATCTGTTAGTAGTTTCGGATGCTAAAGTACAAAATAAAAATAAAGTCCAACCTTTGAGGGTTGAACTTATATTATATGACGGGATAAATGTATATCAAATCAGGTGTATATTGTGTTCCTTACACTCTTTGCGCATATCTTCTGGCCAGATACTGGCTTGTATCTCACCGATATGCGCCTTGCGCAGATAGAACATACAGAGACGGGACTGTCCTATACCGCCGCCGATGGAAAGCGGCAGTGTATCATTCATCAAGCGTTTGTGGAAGTAAGTTCCAGACGTTCCTCTTCGCCTTCCTCTTTGAGCTGGTGAAGCAGGGCTTCCTTGTCTACACGGATACCCATGGAGGAAGTTCGATGCTGCGTTGCAGGATGTGGTCCCATAGCAAGAGGTCACCGTTCAGTCCGGGGAGGTCGTTCAGTCCTTTGCTGGTATAGTCATCATAGTCCGGAGCACGTCCGTCATGTTTCTTTCCGTCGCTCAGCTTGCATCCGATACCGATGATGAACACCGCACCGTATTTCTTGCAAATGGCATGTTCGCGGCATTTGGGTTCCAAGTCCGGATATAGTTGGCGCAATTCTTCGGCATGAATAAAGTGAAGTTTCTGGGGCAGGCAAGGCTTGATTTGCGGATACATCTCATATACCATATATTCTGTGCGCACCATGGCTGCATAGATACGGGTTACTATCTCCTTGAGGAATTCCACATTGCGGTCTTCGGCAGTAATGACGCGTTCCCAGTCCCACTGGTCTACATAAAGGGAATGCAGATTACCCAGCTCTTCATCGGCACGGATGGCATTCATGTCTGTGTAGATGCCATATCCTGGTTCGATATGATATTCGGCAAGCGTGAGGCGTTTCCATTTGGCGAGGGAGTGTACCACTTCAGCTTTGGCGTCACCCAAATCTTTGATAGGGAAGTCACGGCACGTTCCACTCCATTGAGGTCGTCATTGATACCCATTCCTTTCAATACGAACAGTGGAGCTGTCACACGTCGCAGGCGCAGTTCGGAAGAGAGGTTTAATTGGAAAACTCTTTAATTTGTTTAATCCCTAATTCAGTCTGTTTTAGGTCCAATAAAGGTTTGTAACCTTCAGGTGTTATCAGGTAGCTCATAAATCTATTCAGTATAACTTCTATTAAATTGTTCGGCAAAGATAGGAATAATATTAATACTTGCTTCTATTTTGTGAAAAAAAATAGCAAAATGTTTGTGTAATTGCGGTTACTCTTCTCAAAGTAATAATAAAAATATTCCTCGGTTTGATATAAAAAGCGTTTGAATGTTAGGAATCTGCTAATTTTTTTTATACTTTTGCATCCACATTTGGCTCCGTAGCTTAGTGAATAGAGCGTCAGATTCCGGTTCTGAAGGTCGTGCGTTTGAATCGCACCGGGGTCACAAAGAAAGGAACTCCCTTTGCATGAATACTTTGCAAAGGGAGTCTTTTTTTATACAATACATCCAGAAAAGTCAACCATACGGTTCTCTTTCTTGTTATAATTTCCATAGAGGCAGAGGTATGAAACAAATAATATTTATTTTTGCAATGTTAATGATTGGTCTGTCCTATGCCGGTAAGCCGGAAGGACGGTCAGAAAGGAGAACAGACATGAAACCAATGAAAGAGATTTATCTGGCAGGAGGATGTTTTTGGGGTATCGAACATTTCCTGAAACAAATAGAAGGTGTGGAGGCTACCCAGGTGGGATATGCCAATGGAAATATAGCCAATCCTACCTATCGGCAGGTATGTACCGGCACCACGGACTTTGCCGAAACCGTAAAAGTACAGTATGACGCCGATAAGGTGGACTTGCCTTTCCTTATCGACCTTTATTTCAAAACGATTGACCCTACCAGCCTCAATAAGCAAGGAGGTGATAGAGGTATACAATATCGCACGGGTATCTATTATACGGATACCGCCGACCTGCCCGTTATTCGTGAAACTGTTGACCGGCTGGCTGCCAACTACTCCCGTCCGTTGGTGGTAGAGATAGAGCCTTTGAAGAACTTCTATCCTGCCGAAGATTATCATCAAGACTATCTGGACAAAAATCCGGGTGGATATTGCCACATTAACCCCGCCTTGTTCGACTTGGCGCGTAAAGCGAAGATGAAGAAAGAAGGAGATGGCGAGTATTTAAATCTGGAAAAGTAACGGACAATGGATATACTGTTAATAAGTAATGAAGATACGTGCCGCAGCCGTATCGCGCAGGAACTCCTGCATGCATTTGGCAGGGGAATGAATATCTCTACGGCAGGAATTATGGAGGGGAACTGCGTTCCCGATGCCGTGTGCAATGTGATGGAACAGAATGGTTTCAGCGTGTCTCGCAAGAAACCCTCTGGTGTCGGGGCCTATACGCATCGGTCATGGGACTACGTGATTACCCTGTGTAAAGAAGCCGGAGAAGAACTGAAATTTATCACTCTGGATGCCAAGCAGCAGGCGCATTTTGATTTTGAAGATCCCTTTAAAAATCGTTTTCAAAATGAAAGTGAGCAGGAGCAACAAGTTGCCGCACTCTATGAAATCATGTACCGGCAGCTGTATGAATTTTACCGTAATGAACTGAGCGAGCAGCTGTTGCCTCGTTGTACGTGCGGTGCAAATACCTATTGCCGTTGCGAATAGTGAAATATGTGTTTTTTTTGAAGCAATCTCTTGACTCGTACCTAAGGGCAGGACCTATCTTTGCATCATAAACAAAATGCGCATGAGTTTATGAAGAATAAAATGAAGTTTAAAATCGGAGAGTTTTCCAAACTTTGCCAAGTGACCGTTAAGACGCTTCGTCATTATGAAGAGATAGGATTGATGATACCCGTTGAAGTGGATGAGTGGATGGGGTATCGCTATTACGACATCAGCCAGCTCCGGTGTATGAGCCGTATTGTTTACCTCAAGCAATTAGGGTTCAGCCTCGAAGAGATATCCGAGTTGTTTGCCGATGGCAAGGAATTTCCGGATGCTGAATTGTTGAAGGTTAAAATAGAACGTTGCAAAAACGAGATTGAACACTTGATATGGCGGCAGACCGAACTTGCCAAATTGGAAAATTTACTCCATAAACAAGAGAATGTTATGGAAAAAGTGTTTAAGAAATCCCTCCCTTCAAGAATTTTTGCTACCCATCGCCGTAAAATAGACTCTTATCAGGAGCTGTTCAATCTTTGTCCGAATATCATCGGGCCTGAAATGTACCGTTTGGGTTGTGAATGTCCTGCCCCGGAATATTGTTTCACGGTGGAATATAATGAGGAATATGGGGTTGATATTGATATCGAGTTTTTTGAAGCGGTGGCTGAACGCAAGGAAGATTCGGAGCTGATTAAATTCAAGGAACTTCCGGAAGTACCGGTTGCGCTCTGTGTCAACCATTACGGTGCTTATGAGCATATGCCCGAAACTTTCGCCGAGCTTTTTGCGTATGCCGAGGCAAATGGATACGAGGTTATTGACCGTCCCCGGTTTTGCCATATTGACGGCATTTGGAACAAAGAAACGGTGATGAATGGATGACGGAAATTCAGTTGCCCATCAAACCTTCTTAATCAGCCTTTGATTTCTGCGGAAAGCTTTCAACCGTGAGAATACCTAAAAATAGGGATAGGTAGTCAACTTATTTTCTGCGAACTTTGCAGACTGAAAAAAGAATTGAAATGAGAAGCCTGCATATTCTGTTCATATTGGTAGTTGTCACTTGGCTCGGTTTTCCGCTGAGAGCGCAAGAAGCTATTTCTATCGGGACTCGCCACACTTTGTTTTCGCATGTCTTGAATGAGGTTAGGGAGTATTGGGTGTATGTACCTGCAATCCGCCCTGGTGAAAAAGAGGAAAGTTATCCGGTTCTTTATTTGCTGGACGGTGATTCTTTTTTTCATTCGGTGGTAGGTTTTACTCGCTTGTTTTCCACCTCCAAAGTTTCTTCCTTACCGCCCTGTATCGTTGTGGCTGTCCTGAATACAGACAGGACCAGAGACTTTACGCCAACCTGTTCCGCTGCCCGGCGTGACGGAACTGTCTGTCCGGGCGATAAACCGGAAGGGGGTGGGGCAGGACAATTTTGCCGTTTTCTGACGGAGGAGCTACGCCCCGCAGTAGAACAAGACTTGCCGGTGAATGGACAACACTTGTTGGCCGGACATTCTTATGCCGGGTTGTTCACGCTGCATGTTTTGCTGAATTATCCCGGTGCATTTGATACATACATCGTCATAGACCCCAGTTTATGGTGGGATAAAGGATATTTTCAGAAACAGGTAGAACGGCAGGTAGATAAGGTTGACTTTTCAGGAAAGCAACTGTATGTTGCGTTTGCCACTCAGCCGCGTCCTGATAGGAAGCTGATCCACTTTCCCCTGACAGATGATTTTATAGGGAGTGCAGTTCCTCGTATGGAGAAGCGGCATTTGCGGGTGGTATTAAAAAAATTCCCGGAAGAGACGCATGGAACGGTTGCTCTTCCAGGATTTTATGACGGACTGAAAACGTTGTTCTTCCGTTCTGCGGTTGGAATTTCTCTGCCGAACAAACCTCTCTGAAAAAAACTCTATTTTTCAGTAAGCTGAATGATATGGCCATTGTACTAAGGGGACTACCTATACCATGGTGAGGTCTGCCAAAATCCTGAAAGCGTCATAGCCTGAGTTCCTTCCGGCAGAAAGCGCCGAGAAGCGCCGTTTCCTTATAAATCAGTATTTTCAGCTCCGGAGAAGGTTGAGTGTCCTTCTCCGGACACACTGATTAAAAAACTGCAAAAGTGCAGCCGGGGCTTCGTTGACTCCGGGCAATTGGAATAGTAGTACAACCACTGTTGTACAATGAGCGCAGCACCATATGCCTGCTACCGTACGGAAGTGCATAAAAAAGAGTTGCCTGGAGAACCCTCTCCAAGCAACTCTTTTCAGCTTCTTGATACTTATAAAAATCTTTCTTGTCATCAATCGTCAATGTCAATCACCCTCATTTTAGAGTCAAATGTAATTTCCCAACGATTAGACAACTTTATCTCATACTCATTGTCATCGTACTCAATCTGAAGAATTCTTGCATCCGGATAATTGGTCTTTACATAGTTACGTATCGCTTCCGGTACAATCTGTGCAGGAACTTCACTTTGTCTGCATCGTACCTCCTTCCATTCTCCCGATTTATCAAATTCTACCTTCTCCCCATTCGTGAACACCACATCATAGCTTTTATAAAACATTCCCGACTCTAATTTAGCCATTGCCACCTTATGGTCTTTAAGTAAGTCTTGATAAATGTCTGCGCCTTCGCGGGCAACTGGCTCACCTCTATCGGCTTATCATTATCCGCCATTACCATTGTATGCACTGCAAACATACAAACCAACATCATAACTAACTTTTTCATACTTCTCTATTTTTTAATAATTAATACTTTATTTGTTTTTTGTATTGCAAAGATGAGAAGGAAATCTGGAAAGAATTGGGAAAAAACTCTATTTTGGAATGAAAAAAAAAATCTATTTTGAAAATGGGTGTTGTGGCTCTTCACCTATGAATTTTTGTTTGCAATGAATATTATTTAAAGACACAATAGACTATTATGGCTATGAAAATATTAAATCAGTTTATCGATGATTTTGTAGGTGTTTTCCAATATCGGTTTATGGATACCTTTCAATATTTTAAAGAAAGGAAGAAAAGTAAATATTTGGGAGATAGATTTGAGGAATGGGTTGTGAAGAACTCTAATATTAGTAAAGAGGGTTATCCGGACCTTTGTGACAAGAAAATATTTTGGCGGCTTTTAGATTGGAGAGGTGATAAATACGTTGAGGGTTATAGACCTCTGTCTTCATCATCTCCGGATTTGTTGATGGAGTGTGTTACCACTACGAGTACCATTCATGAAGTTGGAGATATTATAGCTGTAGAATGTAAATGGCGAAGTAAGATAGGTTTTTATCTCGATATAAAAGACATTGAAAAGTACGAAAGGTATATGAACTCTAATCTGTTGAACCGTCCGATAAAAAAACTTGTTTTATGTTTTTGGCTTTGGATGGTGTGGTGACGGTCCGGAATCTGTTTATGTAGTTCCTGCCAGAGAATTGTACGATTATGATAAAGATACTCGTAGGATAACGTTCCCTATTAAAGAAACCGAGAAGGAGAAAATGAGTAGATTGGAGCGTTTTAAGAAGAAAGACAATAGATGCCTTCTGTACATCAAGTAATGACATTTAGAGCGATACGGCAGAATGTTAGATATTGATTAAACTATAAAAATCAGTAAAGTACTACTGTATACCGATAAAGTATGCAGTAGTACTTTGTTATATAACTCGAATCAACTGTTATTGTTTGGGTCGCCGTCAATCTTTGTGGCGAAGGCTATTACTGGCATCTAATGCGGTTTGCAACCTTTCCCAGTCCTCACAAAGCGCCTGCATGGAAGGAAACAATAAATCAGCTCCGGCATCCAGTAATACCTGCTTGTCCAGTGGACCTGTATTGACTGCTACAGTGAATATGCCTGCTGCTGTTCCGGCTTGTACTCCGATAGGTGCATTTTCTACAACTATAGCTTCATTGGCTTGTACTCCGGCTTTTTCCAGTCCCATCAAATAAGGCTCAGGATGGGGCTTCCCGTATTTCACATCAAAGGCGGTCACCATGTGGTCGCGCTGAAACATACCGGGGAAGTTATGGGCAAGGCGGTTCAGCAGGGAGTGTTGGCCCGAACCGGTGACAAGTACCGGAGTAAGTCCTGCCGCTTTTACTTTTGCAGTACTTCCCAAGCACCCGGCATACGTTCCGGTTCCGGGTGGGTACTGAATTCGGCACTTTTCTCTGCATAGATGCTTTCTATCATCTCGGGAGTGGCATCCTTGCCATACTGGCGTTGATAAACGATATTGATGGTGGAGGCTCCGGTACGTCCCTCGTGCATGTATGCCTCTTCACGGCTCAAGTGCAGGCCATGGCGTTTCATTACTTTATGCCAGGCATCGGCATGGTAGGGCATGGAGTTGAACAGTACGCCGTCCATGTCAAAAAGAACTGCTTTCAATTGGATGTTGGAATGCCCGTGCTTTTCCAGATAACGGGCGATAGAGTTTTCGAACACTTGGTAGATTGAGGATTAAAAATTAAGAAATGCAGGGTAAATAAATTGAGAGTTGAAAATCGGGAAACGGCTTTTCATTGCGCTTATTGCACAGTCATTTCTCAATTCTCAACTCTCAATTCCTGATTTATCAAAGTCTTGCCTGGATGGCTTTGGACTCTTCTTCGTAGCCCGGCTTGTTCAGCAGTGCAAACATATTCTTCTTGTATGCTTCCACACCCGGTTGGTTGAATGGATTGACTCCCAGAATGTAACCGCTGATGCCGCAAGCTATTTCAAAGAAGTAGAGCAGACCTCCGATGCTTTCTTCATTCAGTGCAGGGATAACGATGCGCATGTTGGGTACGCCGCCGTCAACGTGGGCAAGCTGTGTTCCCAATTCGGCCATCTTGTTCACTTCGTCCACGTGCTTGCCTGCCAGGAAGTTCAGTCCGTCGAGATTCGCTTCGTCCGAAGGTACCTGCAGGGAGTGCTGTGTCTTTTCCACGGAGATGACAGTTTCGTAGATGGTACGTTCGCCTTCCTGAATCCATTGTCCCATGGAGTGCAGGTCGGTGGAGAAATCTACGGCAGCAGGAAGATACCCTTGTTTTCCTTACCTTCGGATTCACCATAAAGCTGTTTCCACCATTCGCTTACGTAGTGCAGTTTGGGATTGTAGTTTACGAGGATTTCAATCTTCTTGCCGTTCTTGTAGAGCTCGTTACGTGTAGCTGCATAGATGGCAGCGGGATTTTCTGCAAACGGAACATCTTTTCCACAAGCCTTTTCCATGGCAACTGCACCTGCAACCAGTTTCTCAATGTCGAAACCTGCTATTGCGATGGGCAGCAAGCCTACCGGAGTCAATACAGAGAAACGTCCGCCTACGTTATCGGGGATGATAAAGGACTTGTATCCTTCCTTGTCGGCCGTTACGCGGGCAGCGCCTTTCTTGCATCGGTGATGGCAACGATAACCTTCTTTGCCATATCCTTGCCGCGTTGGTCTTCGCATTGCTTTTCAGCAGACGGAACGCCAGGGCTGTTTCAGTAGTAGTACCGGATTTGGAGATGTTGATAACACCGAATTTCTTGTCTTTCAAGTATTCGGTAAGCTCATATAGATAATCTTCACCGATATTGTGTCCTGCATACAGAATGACCGGAGCCGTTTTCTTGTCTTGCAACCAGGTGAAGCTGTTTGACAAAGCCTCTATCACCGCACGTGCACCGAGATAACTTCCGCCAATACCGGCAACTACTACTACTTCGCAGTTGTCACGCAACGTCTGTGCGGTAGCCTTTAGGTCAGCCAGGTGCTCTTTAGTGATGGAAGAGGGGAGGTGCAGCCAGCCTAAGAAGTCGTTGCCCTTACCGGTACCATTCTCTAATGCTTCCTGTGCAGCCTTTACTTGGGCTTCATAGGCGAAAACGTTTTCTTTGGAGATGAATCCAAGAGTCTTTTCAATGTTCAAACTAATCATAATATTCTAGGTTTTAAATTCAGTATTTCGTTTTATCTTTTTTCGCGCTTACCGGAATGAATCGGTAAGCAGCTTGATTTCAATCGTCGGCGAGATACGCTCATACAGAATGTTGTATACTGCATCTACAATAGGCATGTTGACATGATAATGCTTGTTGATTTCCTTGATACATTTTGTACCGTAATATCCTTCAGCAATCATTTCCATCTCAATCTGCGCGCTTTTCACGGAGTATCCCTTGCCAATCATCGTGCCGAATGTGCGGTTACGGCTGAAATTGGAATATCCCGTCACCAGCAGGTCACCTAAATAAACGGAATCATTTACGTTTCTGTTCAGTGGATGTACCGTTTGCAGGAATCTGTTCATTTCCTGTATGGCATTGGACATAAGCACAGCCTGAAAGTTGTCGCCATATTTCAGACCGCTGCAAATACCGGCTGCAATGGCATATACATTTTTCAGCACCGAACTGTATTCAATGCCGGCAACGTCATTACTGACAGAGGTCTTGATGAATGAACTGGCCAGTTTGCGGGCAATGGTGCAAGCCTTGTCGGTGTCGGGACAAGCAATGGTCAAGTAAGAAAGGCGTTCCAGAGCCACTTCTTCCGCATGGCAGGGACCTGCCAATACAGCAATATTCTCAGCCGGGACGCCATATTCCTTAGTGAAATATTCCGAGACAATCAAGTTGTCATCGGGTACAATACCTTTGATGGCAGTTATGATGAATTTATCCTTAATCTTAGTCTTCAGTTTCTTCAAGTGAACCTTCAGATAAGGGGAAGGTGTAACGAAGATGAGCGTATCAGATTCTTTCACGACATCATTGATGTTGGAGTTGAAGTTGATACGCTTGGTATCAAACTTGACGCCCGTCAGGTAGGCAGGGTTATGGCCAAGCCGTTTGAAGTCGGCAATACGGTCGTCTCGCCGCATATACCAGTTTATCGACTCCGCTTGGGCCAGTACCATTTTGGCAATGGCAGTTGCCCAACTTCCTCCGCCCATGATGGCTATCTTACCGGGTAGTTTCATATCGAAATTAATAATTAAAAACTAAAAATTAAAAGGGGGTGAAGGAGCGCGCCTTCACCTTCCTCCTATCTTTAATTTTGCCTATTTAATTCTTTAATTTTTAATTCTTAATTCTTCCGACCCAGTCAGCAACTTCGTTTACGGTCGGGTTTGCCAGTTCCAATTTATATTTCTTGTTGATACCGCAAATGTCCATGTGGAGTTTTTGCGGATTCACATCTTTCATGTCACTCACCAGGTTGTAGCCGGCCTTCTGGATTACAGCCACCCAATCTTCGGGGATGCCCAGTTCCGTGTATCGTGCAGGAGCATCTTTGGGGACAACCTTTTCCGGACGCATCTGCGGGAAGAAAAGCACTTCCTGGATGAAGGATTCGCCCGTCATCAACATTGTCAGACGATCGATACCAATACCGATGCCCGATGTGGGAGGCATACCATATTGCAATGCTTTCAGGAAGTCCTGGTCGATGAACATCGCTTCGTCGTCTCCCTTTTCGCTCAAGCGAAGCTGGTCTTTGAAGCGTTCTTCCTGGTCTATCGGGTCGTTCAGCTCGCTGTAAGCTTGGCAAGTTCCTTGCCGTTCACCATCAGTTCGAAGCGTTCGGTCAGTCCCGGCTTGCTGCGGTGCATCTTGGTCAGCGGGCTCATCTCTACGGGATAGTCGGTGATGAAAGTGGGCTGTATGAAAGTTCCTTCGCAGAATTCTCCGAAGATTTCATCAATCAGCTTACCCTTGCCCATGGTGTCGTCAATCTCCATATTCAGTTCCTTGCACACCTGGCGGATTTCGTCCTCGCTCTTGCCTTCGAGGTCGTATCCGGTCTTTTCCTTGATGGCTTCCAGGATGGGCAGACGGCGGTAGGGAGCTTTGAAACTGATGGCCTTGCCGTCTATTTCGGTTTCTGTGCAGCCATTTACGGCGATACAGATGCGTTCCAGCAATTTCTCCGTAAAGCTCATCATCCAGTTGTAGTCCTTGTACTGCACGTACAGCTCCATACAAGTGAATTCCGGGTTATGGTTCTTGTCCATACCCTCGTTACGGAAGTTCTTGCCTATTTCATATACACCTTCAAATCCGCCCACAATCAGTCGCTTCAAGTAAAGCTCGGTGGCGATACGCAGGTAGAGGTCCATATCCAGAGAGTTATGGTGGGTGATGAACGGACGGGCGCTTGCTCCACCGGGGATGGATTGAAGAATCGGCGTCTCCACTTCCGTGTAGCCGGCTTCATCCAGCACGGCACGCATGGTCTTGATGACGGTGGCGCGCTTCAGGAATTTTTCTTTCACGCCGTCGTTCACGATAAGGTCTACATAACGCTGGCGGTAGCGGAGTTCGGGGTCTTCGAAAGAGTCGTAAGCCACGCCGTCCTTATATTTCACGATAGGCAGGGGCTTGATGCTCTTTGCAAGTACGGTCAGCTTCTTGGCATGGATGCTGATTTCGCCCATCTGAGTACGGAATACGAATCCTTCGATGCCGATGAAGTCGCCTAAATCGAGCAAACGTTTGAACACGGTGTTGTACATCTCCTTGTCCTCGTCCGGGCAGATGTCATCGCGGGTGATATATACCTGGATGCGTCCTTTGGAGTCCTGCAATTCGATGAAAGATGCTTTACCCATGATACGGCGGCTCATGATACGTCCGGCAACGGACACTTGGCGAGGCTCTGCATCGTCGTTGAATTCAGCTTTAATATCGGTAGAGAAAGCATTTGTTACATACTCTGCTGCGGGATAAGGCTCGATGCCCATCGCGCGAAGTTCATTCATGCTGTTGCGACGAATGATTTCTTGTTCACTTAGTTCTAATACGTTCATTTCGCTATATTTCACTCAATTTGGGTACAAAAGTACGAAACATTTTTCAGATAGAGAACCTTTTTCCTTGAAATATAGGGAACGGGGGTGACATTAACCCTCTCCTTCGGCATCCACCCATTCGATGTGCGGGGAGAGAGGGTGCGTTCCGTCACTTGTCCGCATTGCCCGCGGTAGTATTCGGGGATGAAGCGTATCTGCACCGCAGTGATTTGCGCCGGACTCACTTCTTCTGGGGTGTCTACCCCGGTGCTTCCGAACGGCAGGTGTAGTAGAACGTCCCGATGCCCTTGAGCTTTACGGAGTGTCCCGAGCTCATCAGCTTGCCCAGCACTTCACCAAGGTTCATTAATACTGCATAGGTATCTCCCGGGGTTACCGTAGACATTTCCGACAATAATCGGGCTATTTCATCCGTTGTATAGGGATGTCCTTTGGTGACGGCTCTTGGGTGCCATTTGTCGTCGCCTTTCTGTTTTACTTCTTATAGAATGCCATGGGGGCTTGTTGTTATTATGTGTCCGGCTCAACCGGTAGGTCAGGCATGGTTCATACGGTATGAATGTGCCAATCATACGGTATGATTATATCAATCATACGGTATGATTATGGTAATCATATCTTATGATTTATCATTGAATCGCAAAGATAGCATAAATCATCCGCATAGTGTGCAGGTTTAAGGTGTTTTTTCTGCTGTTCTGTTTTAAAAAAAGAGTACCTTTGCACCCGCTAAAAAGAAATAGGTATATAATATGGCAGGACAAAAGACTCCCACGGCGTTGGGAACGGAAGTATAGGTAAACTCTTGATGCAATATGCCGTTCGGCAATCATCGCAATGACGGCATCCTCTTTATATAATATGGTAGACAGTATCTTCATCGGTCACGGCGTTGGGACGATGGCTATTTCGGGATTGGCG
>ENA-OQDF01000232-OQDF01000232.1-human-gut-metagenome-genome-assembly--contig:-NODE-232-length-22236-cov-3.553666_pt1 | contig 22236 bp, 30 predicted proteins | sample MGYA00242769_ERZ504597 | MGnify/ENA primary metagenome ERZ504597 (study PRJEB26092, sample SAMD00036305) | human gut metagenome | host: Homo sapiens | study: EMG produced TPA metagenomics assembly of...
ATTTTCCACCGTGTCACTGATCATACATGCATGTTCGAATTTCGCCCGGACCAGGCGCATCAACGATGATTGCTTTTGCTCATACTTCCCGCCGCCTCTATCATACGTTTCATCGTCATACTCACGATACACTTGTCTGCCACTCCAAGTCCGGTCAGCATCCCCATAAGCACAAATAACAACTTCTTGTCCAATAACATTTCCAGCATAATAATAGCCCTCCTTTTGATATGCATTATACTGTATATCAAAGAGAAGGGCGCTTTATTTCGTTCTTCCTATTCTGCACGGGAAATGCTGCTTTCTGTCACTTTCGTGCATATCCTGTAACATTCTGTACTGCGCAGATCATCCCGTTATCTTAGATCATCGGAAGCAATTCTTTCATAAGCCTTACGCTGTGGGCGATTGCTTTCTTTTCGAATGTCGGATAGTCCATTGTCGCACTGTTGTCGGCTTTATCCGAAATAGCACGGATAATGACATACGAAACTTTGTTCAGGTAAGCGGCCTGTGCGATTCCGGCACCTTCCATCTCTACACACATCGGGTGAAATAATGACACGATTCTTTCTTTCGCTTCCTTATCGGAAATGAACTGGTCCCCGCTCGCCACTCTTCCTGTAAATGTATGAATATCCGGATTCGCTTTTTCATTCGCTGCTACCGCCTTCTTCACAAGCTCCCTGTCTGCCGGGAATGACAATGTATCCATTCTCGGGATCTGTCCTGCCGGATCACCGAATACAGTAGCATCCATATCATGATGCAGCGCATCTGTGGAAATGACCATGTCGCCAATATCAATCTGTGCATCAAGCGAGCCGGCAATACCTGTGTTGATCAATGTATCTGCTCCGAATTGACTCACCAGAATCTGTGCACAGATTCCTGCATTGACCTTACCGATTCCGCTTCTTACGATTACAACATCTTTTCCGCCGAGTGTTCCCTTGCAGAATACCATACCTGCCATCTCCACGGTCTCTTCGATCTGCATATCTTTCTTCAGTTCTGCAACTTCTTCTTCCATTGCGCCGATAATACCTATCATATATTTATATCCTCCTGTGTTTCACGAATCTATCTATGCCTTATTATAGACGATAGGAAAATGGATTTCAACCAACGAAATGTATGGATAATTTGATGGTTTTCTGTTATAATCGGGAAGTATGACAGTCAACAGATTTTCTTTCTGTTTCTGTCTGTTGATACCGAATCATGTAAAAACATGCAAGAACATTATCAGGAGGTAATAGATATGGATTACAAACCAACCGGAGTCTGTTCTCGTCTCATCCACGTAGAACTTGACGGAGATAAAATTGCTAACGTAGAATTCGTAGGCGGATGTGCCGGTAACACATCCGGAATCAGCAGCCTTGTTAAAGGAATGGATGCACACGAAGTCATCAAGCGCCTGGAAGGAACCAGATGTGGCGAAAGACCGACATCTTGTCCTGACCAGTTATCCAAAGCTTTAAGACAGCACTTGGCGAATAATAAGCCAGCGGCTGATCTGAATAACGCAGACAAAAAGGATACTCGTCCCCCGACCGGGAGACTTGTATCCTTTTCATTTTGGTGATTTTTTATTTTTGGTATTTTTTCCCTTTTTTTTCACACCCTGCTTTTCCCTTGTCAAAACTTCCGTTGACTGGTTACGAATAAATAATTATTAATAGTTACATTGTTTCTTTCATTGTTTTTCATTGTATTTTCTAATTATTATTCGCTCCTACATATTGTGCACTTACTTATCGATGAATTTATTTATGGTTTTTTTATTGTCGTCTTCTTTTTATATACATTACTTTATGGTTTTCTTTGTCTGTTTTACCTGTTTCATTCAGCTGTAATCTTCACTTTATCCCAACTACTGTTTGACTGTCATGGTCCGCATGGTTTCTGGTTTTTCCGTCCGCTTCTTTACTTTAATCGCTTCATCTTTCGATTTATAACCTTTTTGTTTTGCTCTTCTTTTTTTAGTCTTATGTTCTTGTCCTTCTATGCTTTTCAGGATTGTTAGTCGATGTAAATTCCATCAGTAAAGGAACTGCTCATATCGCTGTTAGCAACATGTGTGCAACGTACGCGGTAGTAATAACCACCGTCAACGTAAAGCGTTCTATTGGACATTGCTCTGTTGGTATTTTTGTTTTTTTATGCCAGTTATCGTAATATGACCACTCTGTGTCCTCTTCTTTGGCTCTTTCTACTATAACAGCAATCTGCACACTATCTACTACCTGTCTCGCAATCGTTGTCCCTCCTGCGTAAATTTTGCCTTCTCCTAATTTTGTACATTTGGAGTATCCCGTCATCAAATCTACGCCCCGGGTATTTTTCGTATCATAACCTATGGATTCTTCGTCATGCGTCAGCACGGATCCATCTATTACTTTACCCTCAGCAGCTCTTGCTTCCTGTATGGATGTCATCGACAATCCTCCGACCAGCATTGCAGTCAGACATACAGACACGATTTTCTTCTTCATATCTCACCTCCATTCATACTTTTTGCCCTCATATATTAATACACTTAATTTTTCAAAAACTGTCGCTTTTATTATGGAAAAATTAAATTATTTATTATTTTTTCAAAATCCTGTTGTTTCATTGTTCCACTTAATAAATATTCTATATTATTATATTTAAATTTTGCAACGCAACCCAGAATTTTTTCTCCATCTATTTTATATATTGTAATTTTAATTTCACAATCATTAATTTTTTTTTGTGTATTCCTTTTTTCACAGAATCTTCAAAATCTATCCCTAATGAATTATCCTTATATGGAGCATTTATAATATATGCTATTGTTTTCTCTCTATAGCTATAGTACATTTCTGCTACTTGTTTGTCTTTTTCTAAATTCATTGTATCAAAGTCATATCCGGTAAACATACAACTACTTTACTATATCTGTATTAAACGCATCCCTTATTTCCTGATACGCCTTTTCCTCTTCTTCACCTTCTATCATTTTTATCTTATGGCTCGTACTTGATTTCTCAACCTCTCTATCCCCAACATTCTGCGTCATCATCCGCACAATCCTCTCCGGACCTCCCATACTGGTAATCCCCATTGCCAGCACACAGACAATAACTGCTGCCAGTGCGAGATACATTTTCAAAGGCTTCTTTTTGCGGCGAACTTTCTTTCCGGAAGGTTCCTCCGGATCATTTTGCCCGATCCCGGCCTTCAGCATCTTGCGTCCCAGCTCCAGAGCCTCGCGGTCTTCTTCAGAGAGATGGTTGATTGCTTCTTCTCTTTCTTCTGTTTCTTTCCTTGTCTGCTCCATCTCATATGCACGGATCTGTTCTCTTACTCTTGCGAGGACAGCTTCCTTTGTCCCTTCAGGCACGACGAGACTGGTGTCATTTTCCAGAAATTCTTCTTCCTCTCTGGCAATCTCTTCAAATTCTCTGGCAATGCATTCTTTAAATTCGTCTTTCTTATCATTCATTTTGCTACCCTCAAATTTTTGACTGGTCTGTAAATTTCTCCATAGTTTTGCCACTTGACCTATTTCTTTCAGAAAGTATAATATAGATATAATCTTTATTATATTTGATGTATGCAAGAATAATACATATTCAAGTCTGGAGGTAATTATGAAACGTATTATCTTAACCGGTGGCGGTACTGCCGGGCATGTTACACCTAACATTGCTCTTCTGCCACGTCTGAAAGAATTAAACTATGATATTCACTATATAGGTTCTTATAATGGAATTGAAAAAGAACTGATTGAACAGTTCGGTATTCCGTATCACGGAATCTCAACCGGTAAACTCCGCCGCTACTTCAGCGTGCAGAACTTACGGATCCGTTCCGTGTGATCAAAGGACTCGGCGAAGCCAAAAAACTTGTGAAGATCCTTCATCCTGATGTCATCTTCTCCAAAGGAGGCTTCGTATCCGTTCCTGTTGTTCTTGCCGGTAAAAGCCGTCATGTCCCGACCATTATCCATGAGTCTGACATGACACCGGGACTTGCTAATAAGATTTCCATGCCATCGGCATCAAAAATCTGCTGTAACTTCCCGGAAACCATCGAGCATCTTCCTGCCGGAAAGGCTGTTCTCACAGGCTCTCCGATTCGTCAGGAACTGTTATCCGGTGATAAATATAAGGCATTGGAATTTCTGCACTTCACTCAGGACAAACCAGTGATCATGGTCGTTGGCGGAAGTCTTGGTTCTGTTGCCGTCAACGATGCTGTCCGCAGTGTCCTTCCTGAATTGCTTCAGTCTTTCCAGGTAGTTCATCTCTGTGGCAAGGGCAAAATTGATGAATCTTTGAAAGACCTGGAAGGTTATGCTCAGTTCGAATATATCAAAGACGAACTGAAGGACCTCTTCGCTCTGACAGATCTTGTTATTTCAAGAGCCGGAGCCAATGCGATCTGCGAACTTCTTGCACTGCACAAACCAAATCTTCTGATTCCACTTTCTGCAAATGCAAGCCGTGGTGACCAGATCCTGAACGCCCGTTCTTTCGAACGTCAGGGATACAGTGTTGTTCTGGAAGAAGAGGAACTGAATCATGATGTCCTCCTGAAAGCAATCACGGACCTTTATCAGAACCGTGAGACGTACATTCAGGCAATGAAAAATTCTCCTCAGCAGAATTCCATCGATACCATTATCGACCTGATCGAATCTGTTGCCAGACACTGATCTGCATTTATCTCTGTAATACATAAACAGTGGTTGTACTTCCACCTTGTTTTTATGTTATTGTGTAAGCGGTCATACTCATCTTTGTACCTTTTTATCATCCATTTTCTTGCTCTTTTCAGCATACCTTCCAATGCATATAATGTAACGCCCATCTGCTTAGCGGCTTCCTTCTGCGGCATATCTACATAATATACAAGTGTCACTGCCTGATACCATCTGGCCTTTTTCTGATACAGTTCCCGGAATATATCAATTCCGAGTTTGCGGAAACCTTGTTCCTTGAGCATCGCTATCACATACTCTTCTGAACTGTCATCAACCAGAGCGTCCGGATATTTCTCTTCCGACATCGTTATTTCCTCTAACGACACTTCGCGTTTATGGTCTCTTATATAATTCATGGCTCTGTACTTTGCAAGCATCAGCATCCATGCTTTGATCTGCTGCTTGGATTCATTTCCATTCTGTACATATGCCATGAAGAAGGCATCCTGCGCAATTTCTTCTGCTACGTGATGGTTTCCAGAGTATCTGAGTGCCTCCCTGTATACAACGTCAAAATATTCGCTATATGCATCCACAAAGGCACTTTCCCCTGTAAACTCTCTTCCCACTTTACGCTCCTACCTTTTATCTACTTAATCTTTGATAAAACATCTTCTTTTTCTTCTTCTGTCAACTCATGCATCGTCCATCCAAGTCCGACTTTGTCATCTTTATGTCTCGGGATCATGTGTACATGATAATGAAATACTGTCTGTCCGGCAGCTTCACCGTTGTTCTGGACAATATTGTAACCATCGCAGCCCAGTGCTTTTGTGAGCTTTGTGATCATTTTCTTCGCAAGGATCATTGATTTTCCTGCAAGTTCATCATCAATCTCATACAGATTGGCATAATGCTCTTTTGGCAGGATCAGTGCGTGTCCTTTTGCTGCCGGATTGGCATCCAGGATCACCCGGAAATCTTCATCCTCATACACAGTCGCTGTCGGAATGTCTCCATTCGCCAGTTTACAAAAAATACAATTCTCATCCTTCATAATCTTATCCTTCTTTCTTTTAAAATTTATGATTGATTATTTAAACCGCCAATGCTAAACTGATACCTCAGAAAGGGGCGGTAATTATTATGTTATCATCGACAGACTATGACAAATTACAACAGATTATGCAGGAAAATCCTGAAAACGAAGCACTTATAAACCGGCTTTTAACCTCTCATCAGATGGAGATCAGTACCATAAGTCACGAGATCCGTAATCCTCTGACACTGGTTTACAGTACACTCCAGCTTATCGAATCGCAACATCCGGAAGTCCTTACATTTTCCCATTGGACGGAACTGCATCAGGATATCGAATACATGAAATTTCTCCTGGAGGATCTGTCTTCTTACAATAACGGAGAACGTCTGGAACTTACCCCGGTAAGTGCAAGTACATATTTCCGCAGGATTGCTTTATCCTTCGCTGCTTCTATTGTTGATACAGATATCGAATTTGTTTCCCGCATTCCCGAGGATCTCCCGGAAATATCTGCAGATCCCGTAAAGCTCCGTCAGGCAGTTCTGAATCTTCTTCGCAATGCCTGTGATGCACTGAACAAAAAGGCTCCTGATTCCCAGAAGCCGGTCATTACATTCTCTGTCAGTCTCCAGACAGATTCTCTGCATATCGAGGTCAGGGACAACGGTTGCGGCATCGCTCCCGAAGATCAGAAGACTATCTTCGAGCCATTTGTCACTCACAAACCGGACGGGACCGGTCTTGGACTTGCAATCACCCGCCGGATCATCCAGGCACATCATGGAACAGTCACGCTTAACTCCGTCTTACATAACGGAACCACGTTTACCCTTACGCTTCCGGTACAGTAATACTCCCATCAGGAAGCCGGCTGCCAGGCCTCCGATGTGTGCCATATTGTCTACGCCGCCACTGGTAAATCCATAATATAATGTCAGCACAACCATAAACACTAATCCTTTGCCGGATATCTCTCCTATCCTTCCCCGGTTACGGATCGCCACATACAGAAGTGCACCGATAATTCCGAAGATTGCACCGGATGCGCCTGCCGATACTGCCATACTTCCTGTCAGTATGTCCCACCATGCAGACAGGATATTCCCTGCAAGGCCGCTTACAAAATATACGATGAGGAACTTTATCTTTCCTATCTCAAGTTCCAGATTCCACCCCATCGCTACAAGCACAACCATATTATTGAAAAGATGATCGTATCCGAAGTGGAGAAACATACTCGTAAACAGTCGGTAATACTCTCCGTTCTTTATCAGATATGGAACATACATTGCCCCATGCTGTAACATGAATCTTCCATCCTCCGTCATTCCCTGAAATGACAGTACCAGAAAGACTATTACATTCACAACTGCCAGTAATACAGTACATGGTGCTTTTATTGTGTTCTTATTCATCTTCTATCGTCCGTTACCTTTCAATCTATTCATTTTCTGTCTTTATCAGTATAACATAGATTACTTAAATATTACAATTCCTCTTCTTCAATATGCAGTCCGTCCCATTCTCCCCATTTTGTTTTTTTATGTTTAGTCAGGAAACGCTTTACCGGGATCCACAGATTATCTGTCTCACGCATGATCGAGCTTCCCATCTCCTGTTCCGTAATCCAGTCATGTTCTTCCGTATCGTAATAAGATGTCCGCTCTCTTTTTTCTTCCAGCAGTTCATCTATCATTGTTTTTCTTACTGGTTTTTCCATATCTTTTTCTTCTCTTTCCCCACATTCTGCGATTAGTTTCTCCAGACTGTAATTTTCTTCCATCGTTCCCTTATGCAGCAAAAATGCCAGCCGGACACATTCTTCTTCCTCGTAATCCGCAACTTTCACCATGTACTCTGTCAGCACATGGAATTTCTCCCATAGATCCTGCGTTGCCGGCGGATAATAACAGAAAAAGAATTGCCCTTCCTCATAAAATATATATTCCGGTTCCAGTAGAATACAGTGGATATCCAGCAGATATTTTCCGGTTTCTTTCAGCACATTCCCAAACTGGTACATAAATTGCCGTATATCCTCCGCCTTTAGCTTTGCTCTTGTATACATTGCCTGCATAGATATCTTTCCGCTTACATCATAATCATAATAACTGCTGCCATTCATGCCTCTTCCTGCCACCTTAAGGAATCCTTCCGGTGAATTGGCTTTCAGCATCTTCATCTGATAGTCCTCTTTATATAATACATGTTCTTCTATCGTTATCTTTCGTTCCATTCTTTCATTCCCCATTTATTTCTTTATCCTGCGGATATCCCGGATATACCGTTCCGGTTCTGTTACCGCTGCCCTGCTTTCTACCGCAAGTGACATCTTCCGTCTTTTCGCCACGGCCGACACACGGATCTCTTCTTTGCTCACGGAACATACCGCCACGGCTCCCGGAAAGAGGATGCACTTTTTCCCGACCCGCCCCTGAAATAAGGCTTTTAATTCCGCTTCCTGTATTCCGTCCTTTTCTCTGGCTTTCGTACTTCCGACAACAGCAGTCTCGTATGCTGCTCCCGCAATAATATTCTTGTCATGATAATAAAAACATGCCAGGACGCACCCCATAACAAGAAATAATATCATCGGCATCAACAGGGACATTTCCACTGTAAAACTTCCGTTCAGAGCATGTTTCTTATCTATGTTTATGATCCGTTCCATCTCACAGTCCTCCGATACATACGCCAAACAGATAGCCCACTGTCAGAAACGGATAGAATGGGAATGCAAGACTCTTCTTCCGTCTCAGGGTCACGCATCCCAGAGCAAGAATCCCCAGAATAAAAAATGAAGTCGCAAGAACTTCCAGAAGTCCCCATACTCCCAGATAGATTCCAAGTATCAGAATCGCCAGACTATCCCCGTATCCAATTGCTTCCCGTGTAATCTTACTGATTCCTATAAATATCATACCGATCAGCCCGCCTCCCAGCGATACCATCCAGTCTGTATTCTGTGTAACTGCCTGATATAGAACCGTTCCTGCCATACACAATAACAGTACATCTCTCGGAACTTTCCTGATCTTATAATCCATAAACGACAGTCCTGTCAGTATGACCATCGCCACGATGCGGCTTACCGTCCACATTTTGAACATGCCCCCTTTCCCGCTGCCTCCGATACCGGTATCGCATAGATTGTCCGTTTTAATCCACTGCATGACAATGAACTGTGATACCGGTCTCCAAAATTTGTAATGTATATAGTTCCTGCATTTCCTTTCATGCAATGTTCACATGGATAATATCTGCCGCCACTTTCATTACGAAGATCAGACACCGTACCCATATGTGTCATCCGGATCGACAGATCCAGATAGGAACAATGATAATCTTTGTGATATACAAGACCGTTCTCCGTCACATAGACCGTATCATTTCCCATATCGGATAATCCCTCTTTTTCATATCCGCTCCATGCTTTTATCTTCATGGTTTCCCTGCATTTTACCGGTCTGATACCGAATACCGGCACAGGAATTTTCACCTGATATTCTGCGTTCAATGTTCCAATCCCGGTACGCACAGACATTCTTGATGCCGAACAGTCCATCCCACTGCTGCCGCCTGCAATGATACTTCTTTCCATCCTTGTCTCTCCGATTGCATAGACGACATCACGCTCTATCTTTGACGGCATCAGCATCTGTGTGATACAGGTGTCTTTTGCCGCCTGTTTTCCTGCATACTGCAGACTGCTCCTGACTGCAGTATGTACTGCCATCATTTCCAGAAGGTACAGCAGTGTTACAACCGCCAGGAAAAACAGCGATACCGTTGCTGCCGCCTCTACGGTAACGCTTCCCTTTCTTTTATTACGGAATAATTTTTCCAATCGTGTTGAGGCGGATAAAGATACCCTTTCAGATACTGAATGATTGATAGGTTGTGAGGGGGAGAATAAATTATTTCTCATTTTGCGAATCCTGCTCCTTTCTTTATTATTTTTATATTTCCGGGATTTCTAACGATACCTGAAAGGGCATCTTTATCCGCCTCATGTTATTGTTCTTATACTCACTACTGATAGCCGTAATATGTCTGAAATCTATACGATATCCCTCTTCTCAGCTTACACACCGTGTCCACTTCCATTCTTCCGACACAGTAATCGATCCGAAATGACGGCTGGCTGTAAATCGTCTGCATATTCTTCTCGATCACTCCCATGGTTCTTACTGTTAATTTCCCTTTATCTTCCAGGAATAACAACATTCGCACATAGTCTTTGTAGTCCATACCACCTTCTACATCCGCCCCGTCGCCGGTGTCTTCCTCTGTTCCAAGCTTCATAAGACCGGATAATGAGAGCTGCCAGCTTGCATCATCTTTTACAACTGCAGTCTTTTTTCCATTCAGCAATGTTCTCACATCCATCACGGATTCCCCGTATGCCCATGCCAGAAGAATTCCCTGCGCTGCAGCTTCTGTAACCGCCGGTATCGCAAGCAGTGTACATAATGTCCCTGCCGCTGCCCGTGCCTCAGCCTGTCTGGTACTGTTGGTCTGCAGATACAGATAATTCGGCACGAATCTCAGCAGCACTAATTTGTTCGCAACCGCTTCCAGATTCTCCCGGTCACTTTGCCTGCCAGCCAGAATATATTCCACTTCATAGTCCAGGCTCCCACCCTTCGGTTCATCCAGAAAATCCGCAAAATGTTCCTGTATATACCCGCCCAGCAATACGGAATCCAGTGTTCCTCCTTCCGATTCCACATCTTCAAATGTTCCGTGACCGGTCTGATTCTCTCGGTTCTCCGGCATGTCCTCTGACACAATCTGTTTTTCGGATACCTGTGTTACTTCCGGTAATACCAGACTCAAAACCGGTGCCTGCTTCAGCCCTGCTACATGTTCCAACGGATTTCCTTCACTTGGAAGTTCCATTTCCTGCCCGCTCAGAAGCTCCTCCAGATGATCTGTCTGCGCTTTTTCTTCTCTGGTAATTTCATCTGCCTGCCGTTCCTGATTCTTCCAGATGGAAGTACTCCCAAGATACTTGTCTGCCCATGAGATCCCGTATTTGTGTTTCATGTATTTACCGGCCTGATCCATGAACAATTCCCCATTCTGATCTGCGAGCAACTGGATTCTTTTTATATCATTTTCCATATCAGCACCGTAATATGACAGGCGGTCTAACAAATTCTGCTCACTGTATGTCCCGCTTTCATATCCTGCTTCTATGGCAAATACATCATAATGTTCCAGAAGTTCTTTTTGATATTCTGCAAATACGCACTCCACTGCCCGGTTCATATCTGCCTTCTGTAATTCTTTGCCATCTGGATGGATGCGCTTTCCGTCAACGCAAGTACAAGCGAGACAAGCAGAATAAATGTCAGTGTCAGATATACCGTTACCTCTCCTCTTACATACCCTGTCGTCAGCTCCTTCTTTCCGGTGCTCACCACACTTAAATTCCGGAACTTTCGCTGGTAATCTTTTCGAATATTGTCTGCACCAGACTGGTAAGCTGTGATTTGAAGATGATCACAAGTCCGATCAGTACGACCAGAATCAAGATCACTTCTACCACCCCGATCCCCCGGTCGTCTTTTAATACCTGTAATGCATATCGAATTCTCCACATACTGTATTCCCCTTTCTTCTTTTTCTTTTATTTTTCATCTATATCTGCAATGTCAGAAATGCCGGTACTATCACAATGACCAGTACCACCGCCAGCATAAGAAACATTGGAAGCAGCAGCTTTGTCCCGGCTTCTTCCCCAAGCCTTTTTGCCTGTGCTTTCCGCTCTTCAAATGCCTGTATGGATTCCAGTTTTAACAGTTCTGTCAATCCTTTTGTTCCTTTCCGCAGATTCTGTGACAACAAAGCCCCCAGTCTTATATACACCTGAACGTCACACCGTCTGCCGAAATTCTCATAGCTCTCCGATTCTGTCACACCACTGTCCATCTCATGACAGGTCTGTATCATTTCTTCATATGCGTACCTCTTTTTCCCTTCTTCTTTTTCTCTCGCATAGCCCTCAGTTACCTTTCTCCAGGCACGCTTTACCGTCATGCCTGCTCCCAGATACAATGTCAGTTTGTTGATAATATCCGGATAGTCCTTAAGCATCTGTTTTTTTCTGTCTTCCAGTGCCTTTTTTTCATTCTGTTTCTGTAATGCGCAGAGCAATATTCCGATCATTATGCTCATTGTGAGCACAATCATTCCCCGGTTATGAAACGGATGATAATAACGAAGTTCATTTTTCCCCAGACGTTCCGGCAGAATCAGCGTTTCCTGTTCCCGCTGCTTTTCATCTGCCTTTTTCATATTTTCCGTTACTGTTTTCTTTATCTTTTCCTCTCCGCTTAACTTCTTAGGATATACACAGACCACGCACTGATAAGCTGCCTGTTCTTTTTCATTTTCCGTATAAGTAAGTACCGCATTCAGTTTTACAAGCGTTCCCTTTTCTGCAATATTCTTCTCCTGTATCTCGCCCTTAACATTCATCACATCATACCTGTCCAGTTCCCAGGAGACCGTCACCGGTTCTCCCGGAATCTCTGTGATCAGGTTCAGGTCTGTCTCCACATGATCCGGCGTCTGGTTTTCATTTAGTATCAGCCTGTCCATCCTCCGGATGATCCTTCCGAATAGTTCCTGTATCTCTTCTGTCGTGTACCGGCGTTCCGATACTTCTATATCCGTTCTTATTTTTTTCTTTGTATTCCCGACTTTTACATCTAAGACTTCCGTCTTTGACCCTTTTCCGTAATCATTCCTCTCAATGGCCGGTTGTATCTGCTTTACAGAACGAACGGCATCTGCTCCGGTCAGTAATATCCCGGATATGAACAGTACACAAGTCATCCGCACTATACGTCGATTCTCAATATCCTTATTCCCAGATAATAAGCGCCTGCGTAGATTCCAAGACATAATGTCATCACCCCGATTCCTGCCATATTCCCATATAATTCATTCATGAATTCCGGAAAACTAAGTGACATATAACCGATAATTCCATACGGCACTACCGACATGATCTGAAATTCATATTTCTTTGCAGCGAGCATGGTATCGATCTCTCTTTTCACTTCTATCTTGTCTCCGATCTGATTCACTGTATTACGGATAATACCGATCATGTCCCCACCGCTTTTCTTTGCCGTTACGAATACGGTTACAAAACTCTTTACATCCTCCGACAGAACCTGTTCTGCAAATTCCTCCAACACCTGTTCAACCGGAATATGTATCCGCAATTTTCTCGTAATAACTAATAGTTCCTTAGAAATCCGGGCCTCCGGAGGATAAAGAATTTTTAATTCTTTCTGCGTTTCATAGAATGCATTTTCTACCGAATAGCCCGTGTTCAGTGCTGCCGACAGAGACTGTATCATCTCGCGGAACTGCTTCTGGAATTCCTGTTCCTTTTTCTTTTTCTCTTCTTTCAGAAACTCTCTGTACAGCATATCCCAGCGGGATCAGTGCCGGCACAGCCCATATCTTCCGGTAATAAAGCCATGCCGTAATCCCAATGAGTATGGCAGCCTTTCCCCCGGCTGCCCCACGTTCTTTAAATGTGATATCCTGCTGCCATAAGCTTCTCGCGGTGACAAAGTTCTGCAATTTTTTTCCAGTCTCCGCTGACTTTTCTTTCCATCCTGATTTCTCTTTTTTCTTCATCTTCTGTTACATTCACCGCCTCCTTATATGCTTCTTCAAAGCAATACAGCGTCTGCAGGTGGATTTCTTCCTCCCAGTATCCCAGGACTTCTGTTACTTCCAGGACTTTTCTGGTCTTATCTCTCAGACGGCCGAGATGTACAATGATATCCAGACCGGAGGCGATCTGTCTCTGAATTGCAGGAAGGGGAAGATCCATTCCCATCAGTACCATCGTTTCCAGACGGCTTAGCATGTCCTTCGGACTGTTTGCATGGCCGGTGCTGAGACTTCCGTCATGCCCCGTATTAAGTGCCTGAAGCATATCAATTGCTTCCGCCGAGCGCACTTCCCCCACGATGATCCTGTCCGGTCTCATACGAAGTGCCGACTTGATCAGATCCCTGATGGTAACTTCTCCTGTTCCTTCTACATTTGCATTTCTTGCTTCCAGTCTTACCAGATTCTTTACATTTTGAATCTGAAGTTCTGCGTTGTCTTCGATCGTTATGATGCGTTCATTTTTGGGTATATATTGCGATAGTGCATTCAAGAAAGTGGTTTTCCCGGATCCGGTTCCACCACTGATGAATATATTGTATCCGGCGGCTACTAATAAAGCCAGAAAACCCGATACTTCTGAATTGATTGACTGCCATTCCATCAGTTTTTTCATTGTAATTGCTTCTTTTGCAAATTTTCGAATTGTAACGATCGGCCCATTTAATGCGACCGGGCGGAAGTACGACATTGACTCTCGATCCGTCTGCCAGTCTGGCATCTGCAATCGGCGATGCCTCATTTACCAGTCTGTTGGATCCTGCCACGATCTGCTGGATCACATCCTCCAGTTTGTCTCTGGATAAGAATCTTTTGTCTGACTGGATGATCCTTCCTGCTTTTTCAATAAATATATTCTGCGTCCCGTTGATCATGATCTCTGTGATCTGTTCGTCTTCCAGAAATTCCTGCAGCAGATCCAATTTCCGGAATGCATTGAAAAGTTCCTTTCCAAGCATTGTTTTCTGATCCAACGGCAGATATTCTTCCTGCGAAGCTTCCTGAAGTACTTCATAGATCAACTCTGTCAGTTCTTCGTCCTCCATGTCCCTTGTCATATCCAGTCTGGATAATATCCTTGCATGGAGCTGCTCTGCTTCTATCATTTTCCTCATCCTTCCAGCTCTTTTTTTACCATCTTCTGCTTTACATCGTCATAACCCATCAGATGTAATTCTTCTTCAAACTGGAATAATTTTGCCTGCGCCACCTCCTCTTTTATGACTGCCACATGTATCTCCGTACACATCCTCAAGAGCTCATATACTCCACGGATCCCTTCATCGATATCCAGTATCAGGACTTCATATATGCTCTGTTCTGCAATCTGTTCCACAAACCCTGTCCACTCTTCGATCTCCACTGCCTTCAGATCTTCCGACATCCGCATAGGCAGAAGATAGTCAAGCGGTCCCATATGTTTTACCATACCTGCCAGAGCTGCTCTTAAGTGTTTCTTCTCCTGTCTGGAATAATAAAGTGCATCCGCTACCGTCTGTCCGGCATCCGGAAAATGTCCCCCGATCCCTCCATATACTTCAAGATTCAGGTACAATACATTGTACGTCCTTGCCAGTTCTTTTCCCAGCTTTAATGCATACCCGGTCTTCTTACTCCGGTGCACCGGGGAAAAGATTCCGATGATCCTGACATTCTGCTTTTTCGCTGTCCTAAGGAACAATCTTTCCGGTTCCCCGGACTGCGTACACTGTTCGATCACCGCTCCCATAATGGCCTCTCCGGACTGGTACTTATTGATAAGTTTCTCATTTGTCTCATGTGCTGCATTTTCCGACTGTGCCAGAATGAACACATTCCCGGCCTTTATCTTCTTCCTGTCTTCTACCGGATAACTGCTTCCGATCAACAGGATATCAACCGGTGATTCCTCCTGCAGTTTTACGGTCTGCTCAACACTGTTACATACCTGTACGCCAAGTGCCAGCTCCTTCGCTTTCATAAAAACTTCCGCAAGGGCCGCAGCGTATCTCACTTCCTGGTCACAAATCACCAGATTTCTGCTTACCACATACTATCCCTCCTTCAACACGTTTACACAAAATCTGAAACGTTTGCCGATACGGCATTGAATACTTCTTGAATTTTTTGAATCTAACAATTAGAACTACAAATCAGATGCAAGCTACTTCGTAACTTGTAGGCTGATTATATACTGGATGATTTGTATTTGTCTATGCCCTTTTTAAAAGTTTTCAATCTTTGTGCAATGTTTACATAATTTGATAAAAAGTTATACCGTAAAGTAGAGCAACCCCAGGAAATCCAAAGGATCCGGATGTCAAAAAAGTAATCGGATTCATCCCGACACAGGCAGAAATTCCCTGTCCGTCAAGAAATTCGTTTACAAAAAATATGATCGCGAACCCAATAATTCCACGAATCAGAAAATTTACAATGATTTTTGTTCCCTTTTTTTCATATTTTTCTCTTTTTATTACTCTGTTTTTTATTATATGATGATCTGTATCTGTCTTATACCTTTCATAATTATCAAAAAGCATCTAAAAAAACAGGCTTGAAAACTTTTTCTTTTTTCAAACCTGTCTCATGATCTCTGATCTGCTTTTTATTTTATAACGAAATCTTGATTTCCCGTTCTGTCCGATGGTATTTATGATAATTCACGCCGGCAGAATCGAACATCTTCATGGAAGCCATTACAGCTGCTGTACCTTCATACTTGTTGCTGTCATAGATAACCTCTTTGATCCCGCTTTGTATGATCGCTTTCGCACATTCGTTACACGGGAACAGAGAGACATACAATTTTGCCCCTTCCAGACTTCCTCCACGGTAATTCAGGATCGCATTCAGTTCACTGTGAACCGTGTATACATATTTTGTCTCCAAAGGATCTTCTCCTTCCCGCGCCCATGGAAATACATCATCCGAGCACCCTGTCGGAAGACCGTTATATCCCATTGACAGAATCTTGTTATCCTGACTGACGATACAGCATCCTACCTGTGTATTCGGATCTTTGGAACGCATTCCGGAAAGCTTTGCAACGCCCATAAAATACTCATCCCAGCTGATATAATCTGTTCTTTTATCTCCCATATACGTCACCTCGCCACTATTTTGTCCCAAAAAATACGGTCTCCTGCATCTCCCAGTCCCGGAACAATATATTTATGCTCATTCAGATGATCATCGAGTGCACCGATATAGATATCTACATCCGGATGTGCTTCCTGCAGACGTTTTACACCTTCCGGAGCTGCAATGATACACATAAAACGCATATGTTTTACACCTTTATCTTTCAGCATCTGAAGTGCTGCCACACAGGACCCGCCTGTTGCAAGCATCGGATCTACGACAAATACTTCTCTTTCGTCACAGTCTGACGGAAGTTTGCAGTAGTATTCTACCGGTTCATATGTCTCCGGATCTCTGTAAAGACCGATATGTCCGACCTTGGCAGACGGGATCATATTCAGCATTCCGTCAACCATTCCAAGTCCGGCTCTTAAGATCGGCACTACTGCTAACTTTTTACCGCTTAATTGTTTTCCCACCATCTCGCAGATTGGTGTCTTTATCCTGACATCCTCCAGTTTCAGATCTCTTGTTGCTTCATAACACATTAATGATGCGATCTCCCCAACGATCTCTCTGAATTCTTTTGACCCTACCTCTTCGCTTCTGATGTAGCTGATCTTGTGCTGAATCAACGGGTGATCCATAACCTGTACTTTTGACATGTTTCTCCTCCTTGTTGTGAAATGATTCTATACCAATTTTTCTATATGATGTCCTGCAGCTTTCAGAAGACGGTTCATAATTGCGCTTCCGATTCCTGCAGTATCAAACGACTCACTGTAGATATAATCTACCTGATCGTCATCAAACTCTCTTAAGATCCCGAACAGATTTGCGGCGATGGTTGATTCATCCGCTCTGGTTCCGATGCATTTTACGTCACCGGCCTTATATTCTGCCACAGTCTCTTCCGTTCCGATAATGCCGACTTTATAGCCTGCACGGGACTTTTCTTTTGCACGCTTATTGATCTCTGCCGTCACCTTCTCCAGTGGACCTTCTATAATGGTCAGATCCGCTTTCGGCGCATAATGACGATACTTCATTCCCGGTGCTTTCGGAACCTGCCTGCTGTCCGGTCTGATCAGCGTCCTGTCGATCGTGACTTCTCCGATCACTTCCTCGAACATCTCTTTTGTAATGGCTCCCGGTCTTAAGATCATCGGTGGTTCTACCGTCATATCCAGTATTGTAGATTCTACCCCGATCTCTACTGCCCCGCCGTCTACGATCATGTCTACCCTTCCGGTAAGATCTTCTGCTACATGCTGTGCGGTTGTCGGGCTCGGCCGTCCGGAAGTATTCGCGCTCGGTGCCGCAATGTATCCGCCGCCCGCATCGATCACTTCTCTTGCGATCGCATCTACCGGCATCCGGACAGCTACCGTATCCAGTCCTCCGGTGGTTCCGTACGGCACAATATCACTTTTGTTAAATATCATTGTAAGCGGCCCCGGCCAGTATTTTTCAGCAACCTTTACAGCCTTTTCCGGGACTTCGGAAACAATTTTTTCCAGTGCTTTCATATTCGTGATATGAATGATCAAAGGGTTGTCAGACGGTCTTCCTTTTGCGGCATATATCTTCTTGGCCGCATCTTCATTCAATGCATCTGCTCCCAGACCATATACGGTCTCTGTGGGAAATGCAACCAGACCTCCTTCTTTTAAGATCCGTCCTGCTTCTCTTATAATATCTGTATTATTTTGATTTTTATCAATTTTTTCTAATATTGTTTTCATGATTGTTATTATACTACACTCTAGTTTTCCATACAAGCAAGGATTCCTTCTGCGATCGCTTCCGCAAGCTTCTCCTGATACTTTGGAGTGACCAGCTTTGCGGCTTCTTCCGGATTACTTAAGAATCCGCACTCCACAATGATCGTTGGTACTTCCGTCCGTTTCAGAAGATAATAGGTATCATTCGCTTTTGCCTGTCTGGTATTCTCTTCATCTGCCTTCAGCAGTGCTTTCTGCATCACTTCGGCCATTCGCTTTCCCTCTTCCGAATGTGAATAATAGAAGACCTGCGCCCCGTGGATCTGCGCATCCTGGTAGCTGTTCTGGTGGATACTGACTGCAGCCTGCGGCATCGTCTTATTGATCCGTTCCACTCTCGCTTTCATATCATGGATTTTTTTATTTCCTGCAGCCGGATCTCCAAGCATTACATCCTTTTCTCTTGTCATGACGACCTTCCATCCCTTTTTCTCCAGTCTCTCTTTTGTCTTTTTGCAATTTTCAGATTTACATCCTTTTCTTTTGCCTGATTCACACCGATCTTTCCCGGATCCTCTCCGCCGTGTGCTGATTGTAGTTTACGCAAATTGTGATATGTATTCCCCAATATATATGGGGAGTTAGAAATGTATTGAGATTAGATAGCCTTTTTCTCCAAGTCCTCACAGTAAACGCTTGAAAATAAATGTTCCAGTTCATTTCCGAAGTTGTATGAGATTTTAAGTTTGTGGTTTTCATAAACTGTTATCTGGTCTATCATTTCCACAATAATATCTCTGTCTAATTCTTCAATGTCTTTCAGTTCCAACAACCGCCTTAACCACGGTGTTTCAAAAACATCTTCTGTTACACTTTCCTTTTTCTTTTCTTCCAGCGTTTCAATCTGTTTGGAGTAAAGCGTTTCTTTTTGTTGATAGTCCTCTCGATAAGAAAGAAATTCTTCTTTAGAAATCAGTTCGTCTTTGTAATCTTCATAAATTGACTTTTTCAACTTCTTCACTCTTTCAAGCTCTGCTTTTAACTTTGTCAGTTCTATGTCTGTTGATTTTCTGATTTTTATTGCTGTGAAAGATTGTGATTTTACAAGTTCCTGCAAGTTCTCTACATTGCGGATAATCTGCTTTAAATCTCCCAGCACAATATCATTCAATACTTGAAACGGGAGCGTGTGCGGAGTGCAATAATCTTTTCCACTTCTTTTGTAAGTTCCACAATAAAATGAATAGGACTTACTTCCGTCAGCACGTCGCCAGAAATTTTTCATCATTGCCCGACCACAATCGCCACACTTGATAAAACCTGCAAAGATATTTTTATTTGTTTCTAAATCAATATCCCTATGTTTTTTCGTCAGCAGTTTTTGTACCTTATCCCACAGTTGACGGTCTATAATCGGTTCATGTGTATTTTCAACCCTTATCCAGTTTGCTTTCTCAACTGGACGCTGTTTGCTTCTCATACGTTGATGTTTCTTTCCTTGTACCATATTTCCAATATAAAGCTCATTTTGTAACATCACTTTAATCGTGGAATACGTCCAATAAGAAGTTTTCTCTAAACGATTGCAATTTTTGTAATTTTCGCCGTTGAGCTTTTTATATTCCGACGGACAAAGGATACCCTCTGCATTTAGTATTTTGGCAATGCTTTGTTTTCCTATTCCTTGTGCATACATAGTAAATACTCTTTTTACAACTTCGGACGCATATTCATCAATCACAAGTTTATTTTTATTTGCAGGAGATTTCTTATAACCATAACTTGTAAAAGCTCCGATAAATTCTCCTGCTTTCTGCTTTGATTTTACAGTCGCTTGAATTTTATTAGAAATATCTCTGGCATACTGCTCGTTGAATATATTTTTAATAGGAAGTAACATATCGTATGCCTGCTTCATACTATCAATATTATCTGTTACAGAAATAAAACGAACATTAAGCTCTGGAAATATTCTTTCCAAATATCGCCCCGTATCAATGTAATCTCGTCCGAAACGGGAAAGGTCTTTTACAACAACACAACTTACCTTGTTATCTTCAATGTCAGCAATCATTCTATGAAAGTCTGGTCTATTGAAATTCGTTCCCGTAAAACCGTCATCAATATAAACATCATATAAGATAAAGTCATCATGCTTGTTCACATATTCTGTTAAAAGTTTTCTCTGATTTCCTACACTATCGCTTTCTTCCTTATCTCCGTCCTCTCGTGATAATCTGATATAAATAGCCACGTTAAATAAGTTTGAACCTTTTTGATAAATCATTTTTCCACCTATTCAACTGCCGTACCTATGATAATATTATACCATAAAGTACGGCTTCTTTCCATTGTTTTCAAGGGTTTTACCCTCTTGATAGTCCTTTTTTTACATGAGATTTCACGATACGGACAAGCAATTCCTCTACGGAAAATTTACCTAAAAATTCCCGTTCTACGATATATTGTGCAGGTTCTTTTTTAGCCAAGTTATCAGCCCCTTAGTCAGCTATCTATTCTCAACATACGCACATAGGCTTATCCAATATGCGTGTTTTTCACAATGTTACAGAAGCAGACAGACGGCTTTGGAAAGCTCCGTTAGTATCTCAACTATTCCCATTCTTGTGGCAGAACCGCACCATGCGGACGTATCATTATTCTGTGAGGATAGGTCGTGGCAAAACGACTTTTCCAACAGTCGCTCTCGGATCACTGCGTGGGTCGCTCGCTTTCTTTTGAAAAGGTCGTGGCGTACAGTCCCCGTGGCTCGCTATCTCACAAACGTATCTGTCTGCTTTATTCAGTTGTCAAAGAGCTGTGGCGAAAGCGTGTTGCTTTCATGTAAAAGCAGGTGCAGAGCAGGAAAGAGGGGATTGAACAAATCATACTCTGCGGTTACTGCTTGTTATTCTTCTTCGATTTCTAAGGCGATATCAAACCCTAAAATCATTTTGATAAGTGCTTCTCTGATAAGTCCCTTTAATTCCATATCTACAACAATATAAACATTGCCGTATTCATCATAGAGTGGACGCAGACAGCACTTTGATATGTACGGGTCATAAAATGCCAGTATCTTTTCAATCGCTTTTTCGTCTCCGTCCATTGCTTGTGAAAGCAAATAGTAGGACGGCTTCTTAAATGTTTGCTTCATTTTACTGTTTCTCCTTTAGTAATTTTTTCATAAGTACCAATGAGTTATGTCGATTTTGGAATACACCGCTTCTGGAAATATTCTGCTTTTTTGCAATTTCTTCGTTGTTCATTTCCAAGAAGTAATACATCAGCAAGTTTCACGGTTACGCTCGGATAACTGTTTCAAGGCTTCTGCCAATTCATCATCATAGACACGAATATCATTACCGCATACATTGAAAATCGTATAGTCCGTATCATAGTCGTCCCAGACAGCCAGATTTTCTACAACGATTTCTGGAAGTTCACAAAAGAGTGTTTCTTCCTTTTGTCGTCGTTTTAATTTCTTCTGATAGTCCTTAACAACATGTCGGACAACTTTCTTCAAACAACTTTCAAAACGGCATTGAACTGTTTTCTGGAAGTCAGACGGTTTCATCAATCTCACCCCCTTTCCGTTACGACGTGAAAAGTGGTTATCCCTCTTTCCGCACCATATAGGGAACGGCAGGTGTGATTTGTTAAGTTGAAACCGAAAAATTAAAAATTTTTTTGGTATGAAAAAAGCCCGCACAAAACATATAGTTTTATACGAGCTATTAAAGCTGTAAGATATTCAGTTTTTAATAAAATGCTATTAGGTAGTGTATGATTGTATAGAATTTCGCTTAAAATGTTCCATAATACAATCCCCCTTACAGCATTTGTTTTGTATTACACTTTTGTCTTTTTGGTAATCTTATAAATATATTCTTCTGGTGTAGGGCGTTTATTCCCAAAATACTTTTTGAAATTTGCCTGCACCTCTGGGTCGGTGCTATTCATAGCTTCATCAATCGTAGCTTCAATATCCGCCCGAACATCAGCCAATGATACACCGCCAGCTT
>ENA-OQDF01000233-OQDF01000233.1-human-gut-metagenome-genome-assembly--contig:-NODE-233-length-22169-cov-2.200390_pt1 | contig 22169 bp, 29 predicted proteins | sample MGYA00242769_ERZ504597 | MGnify/ENA primary metagenome ERZ504597 (study PRJEB26092, sample SAMD00036305) | human gut metagenome | host: Homo sapiens | study: EMG produced TPA metagenomics assembly of...
CACAGCATTACGGTAAAGAAATTGCGCTTAAAATATATGACCGTCGAGAAATAGCAGCTGGTCAGAGTCGCTATCAAATTGCTCAGCAACCGCAATTTACAACCAAGTCACCTATTCTGAATAATCGGCGTGGTGATGTAATGCTATTGATTAATGCATGCCGGTTATTCATATAGAACTAAAAAGAAGTGGGGTAGGGGTAAGTGAGGCAATCTTTCAAATCAATAAGTACTTACATGAAGGAGTATTTACAGGATTATTCAGCCTTGTTCAAATTTTTGTAGCGATGAGTCCAGAGGAAACAGTTTATTTTGCTAGTCCAGGAAACGACAAAGAAATAAATGAAAGTTTTGTTTCCATTGGGCTGATTTTAACAATGAGCCTATTAATGATTGGAAGCGCATTACATCGAGTTTGCTTTCAATCCCTATGGCACATCAGCTTATTGGTTTTTATACCGTTGCGGATGATTCAGATGGCGTATTAAAGGTAATGCGTAGTTATCAATACTATGCAGCAAATGCTATTTCCGACAAAGTGACTAAAACAAAATGGGGCGAATCAAGCAATCGCGGCGGATATATTTGGCATACCACAGGTTCTGGTAAAACGATGACATCGTTTAAATCTGCTCAATTGATCGCCAACTCAAAGGACGCGGATAAGGTTGTTTTTCTTATGGATCGCGTAGAGCTTGGCACACAATCTTTGGAAGAGTATCGCTCGTTTGCTGAAGAGTCCGATTCGGTGCAGGCAACCGAAAACACAAGTCAGTTAATCGAGAAACTAAAAAGTACCGCGCCGAGTAATACCCTTATTGTTACGTCTATCCAAAAAATGAGCCGCATTCACGAGGAAGAAGGCGGAATAAATTCTGTTGATTTGGACAAAATGCGCAATAAACGAATTGTGTTCATTATTGATGAATGCCATCGCTCGACATTTGGCGAGATGCTGGCAACAATAAAGAATACGTTTCCAAATGCATTGTTTTTGGCTTTACCGGAACGCCTATTCATGATGAAAACCAAAAGAAAATGAATACCACTACGTCGGTATTTGGGGATGAATTGCATCGTTATAGCATTGCCGATGGAATTAGAGATAAGAATGTCTTAGGTTTTGATCCTTATATGGTATGCACTTTAAGCAAAACGATATTAGAAAAGAAGTAGCGCTTTCTAGGGCAAAGGCAAAAGAGGAATCTGATGTATATGAGGACCCTCAAAAAGAAAAGGTCTTCTACTATTATATGGATACTTCTAAGGTTGAAATGGCTGGCCACAGGACATCTTCAGGGAAATACGAAAAAGGAATTGAAGATTTTGTTCCAACAGTTCAATACGAATCAGAAGAACACCGCTTGCAGGTTATTGCCGATATTAAAGAACATTGGATGCAGCTCAGTCGTGGTGGAAAGTTTCATGCGATATTCGCTACGAGTAGTATTCCTGAAGCAATAGAGTATTACCGATTGTTTAAAAAGGAATTACCTAATATTAAGGCTACTGCTTTATTTGATCCCAATATTGATAATAATGGGGGAGCGATTTTTAAAGAGGATGGTTTAAAAGAAATAATAGAAGACTACAACAGGATGTTTGATCAGTCTTTTACTATCCCAACCCATGCGGCAATGAAAAAAGATATATCTGCCAGGTTAGCCCATAAATCGCCCTATATGGGGATAGATAAAAAATCTGGCAAGCAAATAGACATTCTTATCGTTGTTGACCAAATGCTTACAGGGTTTGACTCGAAATGGATTAATACGCTTTATCTTGACAAGGTAATCGAGTATGAATTGCTTATACAGGCATTTTCGCGCACCAATCGTTTGTTCTACGGGGATGAAAAACAGTTTGGCACCGTTAGGTATTATCGTCGTCCCTATACCATGAAACAAAATGTTGAAGAGGCAGTAAAACTCTATTCGGGGGATAAACCTTTTGGTTTATTTGTTGACAAGCTTCCTCAAAACGTCAATGCAATGAATCGGTTGTTTGATGATATCTGCGAGTACTTCCGAAAAGATGGCGTGGTAGATTTTGCTCAGCTTCCAGAAAGCGCTACAACACGAGCAAAATTTGCTCAGTTCTTTTAATAAGCTTCATGAGCATTTAGAGGCAGCTAAGGTTCAAGGGTTTACTTGGGATCAACCTAAATGTGAAGGTGAGCCGGATCCTGAAACCGGAACTGTGGAGCTTGTCGAACTTAAGTTTAATGAGCAGGATTTTCTAACTTTAGCTCTTCGATATAAGGAACTGGCAAAAGAAAAGCCGGTTGGTGATGATCCCGATGAAGATTCTGTGCCTGAAGCACCGTACGATTTGAAGGGTTATTTGGTTCAAATAGATACCGGCCATATTGATGAAGCATACATGAATGAGAACTTTACTAAATGGCTTAAAGCACTTAATCAGGATGAGATTGATCCCGAAGAGCTTGATCGGTTGAATTCGGAATTGCATAAATCTTTCGCGTCATTGACTCAAGATGATCAACGTTGCGCTGAAGTGTTTTTGCATGACATTGAAAGCGGAAATATTAAAGTCACTGAAGGAAGAACTTTGCGTGATTACATTAATCAGTACGCAAAAAGGAAAAGGATGATCAGGTAACTAAGCTTATTGAGGCTCTTGGTGTAAATGAAGGACAACTAAGGAAGCTTTTAGCGCTTGAAATTACCGAAACAAACATTAATGAATTCGGCCGCTTTGATGATTTGAAAGAAACAATCGATAAAGCGAAAGCACGGTCTTATTTTGAAGAAAAAGAAGGGGTTAGAGTTTCTCCGCCAAAAGTAAATATTAAGGCGGATAAACTTTTACGAGAGTTTTTAATGCAAGGTGGAATTGATATATAACGAACTTCAGTGTATTTGGGTTTGTCGTCATATTTTGATGGCAACCGGCACCTCAGTACTTTTCATCAGCGTGAGCATGAACAAAGAAGGGAAGTGGTGGAGGTGTTAACTAAGGTGAAGAGTACCGATACCTTTTGCTCTTATTACGAACAATGGATTCGCATCTATAAGGAAGGTGCGATACGTGAAGTAACCATGATGAAGTATCGGCTTACACTCGCTTGGATTAAACGCCTCGTTCCGGATTTAAAGTTACTAGAGCTTAATCGCATTACTTATCAAGACTTAATCAATCAATACGCTTTGTTCCACGAACGACAAACAACGATGGATTTTCATCATCAGTTAAAAGGCGCAATTCTTGATGCAGTTGACGAGGGGTTAATTGAACGTGACCCCACAAGAAAGGCAATTATCAAAGGAAAAGCTCCTGCAGTAAAGAAGCCAAAATTTCTGAATCAATTTGAGTTGCATAAATTGTTATGTACTCTTGATTTAGGACCGGAGATTAACTGGGATTGGTTTATTTTGCTCGTTGCGAAAACAGGAATTAGGTTTTCTGAAGCATTGGCAGTTACTCCCGAAGATTTTGACTTTAGTCGTCAGACGTTGTCGATTAATAAAACTTGGAATTACAAAGATGGGGGAGGGTTTATTCCGACAAAAAACTTTTCCTCGATTCGAAAAGTAGAAATTGACTGGCAGTTAATAATCCAGTTTTCTGAATTGCTGAAAGGCTTACCAGAAGGGCGGCCAATTTTTGTTCGTAAGAAGGTATTTAATTCGACGGTAAATCACATACTTGCTCGGCATTGTAAAGAGGCCGAAATTCCGGTAATAAGTATCCATGGTTTACGTCATACACATGCTTCACTCTTGTTATTTGCAGGCGTTTCTATTGCTAGTGTTGCGAAACGGTTAGGGCATGCAAGTATGAATACAACGCAGAAGACATATCTGCATATTATTCAAGAGTTAGAAAACAAGGACATTGACTTGGTTATGCGATCTTTGTCTGGCCTTATTTAGATTTAAGTTTGACGTATGTATTTTAAAACGCTCACGCTGATGAAGGGCGATGAGGTCGTCGAGGTCGTTGAAAAAGCTACCAACAACACGTTGCTCAGAGATGGAGGGCACCAAGAACGACATTCTTCCAAACATGTAACCAGTAATCTGGTTGATGGTCGCACCCAAATTCTTTTCGATTTCTTTATCAAAGGCGGCAGTATCAAATAGAGCGTTGGCGAAAAACGGTTCTTCTGATCTAACTCCCGCATGAAGGCACCAATTACTGTATTTGGCATATCTCTCCTGATCAACGCATGTTTCCCGATCAAAGATCGGGATCCGTTTCTGACCACGACAATTATGTCGTTTCGACGAACGTTGTCGGCAAGTTTTACCGTACAAGCAATGTGTACATCGTCATTGGATACGACTTGACCATGCTGAACATTGGACGATCGCAGCACAAGGATGCCATCTGTATCTGCAATGTCGATAGGTGAATAGGTTTGCCCCTGATAAAACTCAACCATATCTCCCAACTTACGCTGTTCCCAAGTGTATTAATGAATGAGAAAGAATCCAGATCTTGTGGTCAAAAAAATTGTTATTGGGCATGTTTAAGCAATATGTAATAGGAAGTGATACCTGCAAGCTTTGTTCGCTTTTGTGTTGCGCATTTTTTATTCTTATGAGTGCATTGATCGGCGCAGTGCTTTGGTAAAACAACATGGGTTACTAGTTACTATAAAGTTTCAGCAATTACTTTTATCAGTAACATAAATTCCTACTTGTAGCTGCTTCCAGGTGTCTGCTTCTTTATTGACTTTAAGGATTCGGCATTCCAAGACATTACAGTGTCCAAAACGAAGCAGTAAAGCGGGAAGCCAATTTAAATCTCGGGGAACATAACCAATCTTTGTGTCCTTCCAATAAAGCGCAACGGCATCTGGATCATGCGGGTTGTTTTCCTCTACGATCATGGTTAAATTTGCGCCGACTTAAGCTCGTCAAGCACAAGCGCGCCATCCCAATAGCGCATACCAGCAACATTAAAGTCGGTTATGTGGCGCGAGTAGATGCTCATTTCTGTTCCTTTCCTTTTTTGGTTCTTGTATCTCGAAGTGTATAGAAGCAAAGCAATTTCTGTGTCCCTATCATTGGACAGGGATGCGCCATGGTTTAGGTGTTACCTCGAACAATTAACTTCTTGCAAGCGTTCCGAGTTCTTTATTCCTGTATTCTGATGATGTTGTTCTTTTGGATGCGGCGTTATAGCCGTTAAGACTTGAAAGTTGGAAGTATCAACGCCTGAAAGGAAAGCATCATGGGTTTCATGGATTTTAATGACCAAGCTGGACAAATAAATAACAATCCAGGTCAGTATCGCGTTATGCAGGTTGTTTTACGCGAAAAGTTTGTGGGAAAAGGTTCAAAGAACTTCAAAGAAATCGAAGATATTTGTAACCAACAGTTTGCACAGGGCTATCGCTTACATACCTTTGCCCAGTCCATTGCTGCTTCTGCTGGCTTCGGTGGCGGCGACCGTACGGTTTGTAATTTGGTTTTTGAGAAAATGTACTAAACGCACATTTTTATTGATGCTGATTGAAGGACGCTTTAATAAGTGATGCTTAGCGGGACGATGCTTAATCGTCCCGCTTGCGTTTTGTAACTAAATAGCTTCTACAAGTGGTAGAGACAAATTGCTATCTTGTGACGTCGTTGTAGCTATCGCGATCGGTATACCAAGCATACGAATATGAATTGCCAAACTCATACGATCCGTTTGCTTCGTCGAATTCGTCGACGCCGCTATAACCTCCATAGGCTCCTCTGCGTCGCTGTTCGGCTTCCCATTCTTCTTGTTTTCGAATTCTCTCCATTGCTTTTTTATGGCGTTCTTTTTCCGCGCGGTCGCGCCTCGCGCGTCTTGTTTTTGTTAAGGGGTTTAAGCCTGGTTAAGTGAGGTTTAAAGTAAAGCGAACCATTTCCAAAATTGCCGCACATTCCCCCATATACTCTAAGCGTGTTAATCAGTAACTCAACATCATCGAAGCATTTATTCGTGAGAAGCGCTAATTCAATTTTGCGATGAATAAGCTCTTTGCCCCAGTCTTTTTTAATAGGAAGCTTATCTTCAGGTTTTCTGCCGTAATATAGCTTCGACCATCCGCCAACTTGCCCATAGGCGCGTCTTAAGTTCCGCGAAAACGTTCCAAAGGCATTCCAGTATTCATGCTCACAAGATTTTATGCGTTCATGGATTTCGGTAGGCAGAGCAATACTAAAGGCGGCAGCGAAGTTAGGTAGCGGCGGAGTATTTTGTAGAAGTTCGAAGAAAGTCCTTCAGCATCTTTTCCATCCAGAATCCGATCAATGTTCTTTTGGAGAGCCTCGATAAGCGCTAGATTGAATCTGGCCTAGGGATGCCTTTGAGAACTTCTGCTTCGTAGGCAAAATACATGGCGGTTTCACCTACGTTCATAGGGGGAATTTCCGGGGTGTTTTGATCGGTGTTTTCCGAAATTAAGATCTTACCAAACCTTTCAACGTCTTCAAGATAAATGTTGAACTTCCAGTCCGATCCTAAGCTGCTTGCTTTGCGATAAAGGTAGTCTTCCCTAAAAATGTTTTCTTCAAGCACCTGTTTGGCACTCATAATATGAGTATCGCAACCTTTTAGGTCGTTTACGTAAGGATTTCTGGCGTCGAATTCGGTAAGGATTTTCTTGTAAAACCAAGGTTCGTTTTCCTGGTAGTTGGGTAACCCATATTTCTCTTGAATAGCTTTGCATTTTTGAGCTATGTTGAAAGTGTCTTTTGCTTTCCCGAAAGGTAAAAGAGGTTTTGACAGAGTACCTTTGCACGCCTGCTTCCAAATCTGAGTGTTGTTTGACAGATATTTCAGGTCATCAAGATAGGTAGCCATCGTAGCTCCTTTCAGGATGGGTACGATACTAGTTAGTATATCGTAAGATAGTAAGTATAAGGAGCGCTTGAAGTCTTAATCACCCTTTGAATCCTTACGTCTGGAGGCAGATTTTAACGAGGGAGCATTGGTAATTTCGTTATGAATGCAGGCGTAGCATTTATTTGTTATGAATGAAGGTGTAACGTTTTTAATCAGCTCCATTAGTGGTGACATTGGTCTTTTAAGTAAGAACAAATCTTTTACTCTTTCATTAAAGGAGGTAACCGAAATGGCCTTCAAGATGGAGTTATACAAGGGTGGAGAGCTGCATTATCGAGCGGCGCGGCAGAGACGATATTTCGTTGGAGCGTTTGTTCTTTGCGTTGTTCTGTTTGTAGTTGGATGTCTAAATAATGCACAATTCTTTGATCAAGCAGGAGCGCTGTTCATTCTCTTGTGGTTGCTTTGCCTGTCGCTCGCTTTTCATGGGGCAGTTTGTGAATCTTACGCAGAACAATTTCCTTCCAGTGTCAAGCCTTGGTATTGGGCGAGCGTAATTGTTGCTGTTGGAATTCCTTTTTGTCGAGTGTTTATTGCTGTTGCGATAACGGGTCAATTTGCGTATTTGCTGATTTTGCAGTAGCGACGTTCTTTGTGCTGCGCAATCACCGTCTTGTGCATGTGGCGCTCAAATAACAACGCAATAGAGCGCGAATTCTAGGTTGACTTGCATGTGATAATTAAAAACATACCCATGCGAGCATAGAAACTTTGCTCGAGTGCGCTGCAAAGCTAGTGAGAGGGGATTGCGGTGTTAAGCATTTTTGTTACGGGTGGAATTGGTTCAGGAAAATCAACGTTGATGGAGTTCCTTAAAGAAAAAGGTGCAGGTATTGTTCTTGCTGATGAAGTGGGTCACGAAAACCTCCATGATTTTGAAATGAAAGCAGAGTTAGTGAAGGCATTCGGTCAAGAAATACTCGATACGAATGGTGAAATAATTCGCTCCGAACTTGCTGCTCGTGCCTTCGCCACGCCAGAAAATACCGCTCGAATGGATGCCATTACTCAGCCTAGACTTTACGAAGGCTGTTTGCGTCATATTGCGAGTGTGGGCCAAACTCACGAAGTTGTTGTTTTAGAAATGGCAATTCTTGATGGACGCGATGATTTCTACAAACATGCAGATATCGTGGTAGCAGTTACTACATCGCCTGAGGTGCGTGTTCGTCGCTTGATGGAATCGCGCGGTTTTTCCGAAGAAGATGCGCGAAACCGTCTTGCAAGTCAAGTACCAGAAGAAAACCGTCTTGCTATCGCGGATGTAGTGTTTACCAACGATGGAACCTTACAGGAATTTCAAGACCAAATTCAACAATGGTGGGATTCTGACATCGTCCCAAGGCTTTCTTAGGTAAGTTTGTGTTAAGTTGCTTTGACTGTTCTGAATGATAGTGCAACAGTTCAAGAGAGTTTCGAATTGCAGAATCTGCCGAATTGTATAATCTGCCGAATTACAGACGCTGTCGAATTGCAGATTTAGATTGTAGATTCTTTCGAATTACGGATTCAAATGGTAGATAGGAATACAGGGAGGAATTGTGGCGCATCTTCAAAATTTAGAGGGCCATCAAATGGAGGGTAAATTACCATGGCACGTCTGTCGTCTCAACCCTTTGAGGTGGTTTCTTCTTATGAGCCTGCAGGTGACCAGCCAAAAGCTATTGCTCAATTAGCTAAAAATATTGAATCTGGGATGCGTTATGAAACGTTGTTAGGTGTTACAGGTTCGGGTAAAACCTATACCATGGCTAAAACTATCGAGGCGGTACAAAAACCAACACTCGTTTTAGCGCCCAACAAAACACTGGCTGCCCAATTGGCGGCGGAGCTAAAAGAGTTTTTCCCGAACAATGCGGTGGTATATTTTGTCTCGTACTACGACTATTATCAGCCGGAAGCTTATGTTCCAACAACTGATACTTTCATAGAAAAAGATGCTTCCATTAACGAGGAGGTAGAGAAGCTTCGTCATGCCGCAACTTCAATGCTTTTATCTCGACGTGATGTTATCGTTGTGGCTTCAGTTTCTTGCATCTACGGTATTGGATCGCCTATGGAATACGCAGGTATGGCGGTATTTCTTGATAAAGAGATCGAACAAGATCGTGACGAACTTATACATAAGCTGATAGATATCCAATATGATCGAAATGACTACGAATTGAAGCGAGGCACCTTCCGCGTTCGAGGCGATTCTTTGGATGTATTTCCTCCCTATGCAGATAATCCGATTCGTGTGGAATTCTGGGGGGACGAAATAGAGGAAATATCTGAAATTGATAACGTTACGGGAGAAGTACTAATACATACGAGGCACTTCCTTTGTGGCCTGCCTCCCATTACGTAGCAGCCAGGCCAGCGATTGAGCACGCACTTCAAACTATTCAAGAAGAATTGCAGGAACGCTTGAAGCAATTCAATGAAGAAGGAAGTTGCTTGAAGCGCAGCGCCTGGAGATGCGCACTTCCTACGATTTGGAAATGATTGAGACGATGGGCTTTTGCTCTGGCATTGAAAATTATTCGCGACACCTGGATGGACGCGCTCCAGGTGAGCCTCCCTATACTTTGATCGATTATTTTCCCAGTGATTTTCTTTGCTTTATTGACGAAAGTCACGTGACGGTTCCTCAGATTCGCGGAATGCACGAAGGAGACCGCTCTCGTAAGGTGACTCTGGCAGAACACGGTTTTCGTCTGCTTCCTGTTTGGATAATCGCCCGCTTCGATTTGACGAATTTGAAGCGCGAGTTCCGCAGTTTGTTTATGTTTCTGCAACGCCAGGAGACTATGAGGAACGAGTAAGCGAAGCAAAGGTGGAGCAGATCATTCGCCCAACGGGATTGTTGGATCCAGAAATCGATGTTCGTCCCATTCTTTCGCAAATTGACGACATTATCGATGAAGCAAAAATACGTGCAAAGCGCGACGAGCGAGTTCTTATTACGACTTTAACCAAGCGCATGGCGGAAGATTTGACTGAACATTGCTTGATCAGGGGGTTCGAGCACGCTATATGCATTCCGATATCGGGAGCTTGAGCGTGTTGAAATTTTGCGAGATCTTCGCAAGGGGCGAATTCGATGTTTTAGTTGGCATCAATTTGCTTCGAGAGGGTTTGGACTTGCCAGAAGTTTCACTGGTTGCCATTTTGGATGCAGATAAAGAAGGTTTCTTGCGCAATCATCGCTCACTTATTCAGACTATTGGTCGCGCAGCGCGTAATGCGGGAGGTCAAGTGATAATGTATGCCGACAAAATCACTGACTCCATGGATCGCGCGATCACTGAAACGCGCCGTCGTCGTGCAATTCAGATGGCGTACAACGAAGAGCATGGCATAGTTCCAAAGACAATCCGCAAGGGTATTAGCGACATCACTGATTATCTTGAGACCGACGAAGGTAAACGTAGCGCCGAAGAAGTTAACGCTGAATTGGCAGGTTATTCTCGTAGTGAGATGTTGCGCATTGTTGCATCCCTTGAAGAAGAAATGCTTGAGGCTTCGACGGCGATGGACTTTGAGCGTGCTGCGGCGGTGCGCGATCAGGTGGTTAAACTGCGTGCACAACTTGAAGGCAAAGCTGAAGAGGATATTTTGGGCGATTTGAAAAAGACTGCACGAAAGGGCAGTGCTTTTGGTGCAAGAAAAAGTTCTTACGGTGGAGGAAGACGCTCATAATTAAGGCACTTGCAATCAAGGAACCTGCAATGTTGACTTGCAATGCAGGTTCATAATTAAGAGTCTCATAGTTTGTTTTTTGAACGGCGATTAATCCACCTGTGCTCAATTTGTGGGGAGTAATTCTTTTTCTTGCGTTTGAGTAAACCTCCCTCTATCCTTCATTTAGTTTGATAAACTAAGTAATTGAGCGAACAACGAACAAGTAAGTCGTGTTTCGAAAAATTGTTTCGAAAATCCTGCTTCTTGTGGAAGGAGATGAGTATGAGTTTTGCGGTCGTAGTTGATTCAACGTGCGATTTCACTCAGGAAGAATATAAAGCTCTTGATGTTCACATGGTTCCCCTCAGTGTTTTGATTGATGGAGAAACCTTTAAAGATCAGGTAGAAATTACCTCTGAGCAATTTTATGAGCGTATGGCAAATTCTGAAGGTCTCCCACAGTCTTCACAGCCTACTCCTTACGATTTTGAGCAGATGTATAACGCTCTTGCTGAACAGGGCTATGAGGGCGTAATTGCTATTCATATTGCAGGTGTTCTTTCGGGCACGATCGAGTCTTCTCGTACTGCTGCAGAGCAAGTAGATATTGATGTGCGCGTATTAGATGGCGCTCGTGCTGGTGCTACTGCTTCTGTCGCTCTTGCTGTTGCAGAAATTTGCAAAATGCGCGATGAGGGTGCAACGCTTGATGAGGCTGAAGCGAAGGCAAAAGAGCTACTCGCAAAGGCTGAATTCCTTGTTGCTCCTGAAACTTTAGAGAACTTACTTAAAGGTGGTCGTCTTTCTGCTGACCAGGTAAAGAATGCAAGCCTTTTGAACATTAAGCCAATCTTTACTTTTAACGAAAAAGGTATTCTGATGGCTTACGGAAAAGCAAAGGGAATGCGTGGCGTTATCAAGACATTTGTTAGCGAAGTAGAAAACCGCACCAACGAGCAGGGTACTCTGCGAATTCGTTTCTGCCATTGCGGAAATCTTTCTCCTGTTGAAGACATGAAAAAGGCTCTCGCTGATGCAGGAATTGAATATATTGATGGGGGAACTTGTCCTTGCGGTGCAATTATTTCCACCCATCTTGGTCCTGGAGCGTTAGGTATAGGCATTTTACCTGCAAACGCTTAAGTGGATTCATTAGTCATTTTTGTAATTGAAGGAGTAGGGATTTGAGTAAGAGCATCGAAATACCTGATTGGCAGCGTGAAGGCAAAGAGGTTGTCAATGAGATGCTCACCGAAACGTTCAACTCTATCTTACGTATTGAGGAAAGGTCGCTTAACAATCGCCTTACCGAAGGGTTAAGCATCGCGGAACTTCATACGATTGTTGCAGTTGGACTTCACGAGATCAATCCCATGAAAGTGGTCGCTTCTCGCCTCGAGGTAACTTTGGCAACCCTTACGGCTTCCATGACGAAGCTGGAGAAAAAAGGCTATGTCAAACGAACACGAAGCGAAGTAGACCGCAGGCAAGTGCTTGTTCAGCTTACCTCTAAGGGTCGTAAGGCATTTCGTGCACATGAGGCTTTTCATAAGAAGATGGCCGATAGCGCGCTTGAGTGCTTAACCCCAGAAGAGGAAGCTGTTCTTTATAAGGCATTAGGAAAGGTCAAAGAATTTTTTGACCAAGAAAATGAAACTGCGAAACGATAGCGGCTTGCAAGAAAGGAATACTAATGGCAACTCTCGACGCAATTAAAGAGATCCTGGAAGAAACCCTCGACATTGAACCAGAAGAGGTAACAGAAGATGCTACCTTCGAAGATTTGGGTATCGACTCTCTTGATATGGCAGAATTGATTTGCGATATCGAAGAAAAGCTTGATATTGACTTTGGCGAGCCTGAGGGTCTTGAAACCATCGAAGATCTGGTTAGCTATATTGATTCTCTGTAAACAATTATGCGAACGAGCATTGTTTGCTCGATAGTGTGTTACCAAAGATTGACAAGTCTATAAGCGAACCAGGTCGAGTGGTTAACGCAAAGCAAGTTGAGATTGCGTTCTATTCGCCGGGTTCGCTTGTTGTTGTTAATTACTTCCATTTACGAAAGAGATGATCGCATATGAAAACACGAGTTACTGAGCTTTTAGGGGTGGAATATCCGATTATTCAAGGCGGTATGGCAAACATTGCTGATGCTCGTCTTGCTGCTGCAGTAAGTAATGCAGGTGGTCTGGGAATAATTGCTTGCGGCGCTGCTCCTGTTTCCTGGGTTAAGGCAGAAATCGAGAAGGCGCGTGAACTAACCGACAAGCCAATTGGTTTGAATATCATGCTTATGAATCCTGAAGCACCTCAGTTAGCTCAGCTCGCGGCAGATATGAAGGTTGATGTGGTAACCACAGGTGCAGGCAATCCTGGTTCTTATATACCTATGTGGAAAGAAGCAGGTATTACGGTTGTTCCTGTTGTTGCTTCTGCAGCGTTGGCGCGTCGTATGGAGCGTTGTGGCGCCGATGCGGTGGTCGCTGAAGGCTGTGAGGCTGGCGGTCATATTGGCGAACTCAACACGATGGTACTGATACCTGCGGTATGTGATGCGGTTTCCATTCCTGTAATTGCAGCAGGCGGTATTGCTGATGGTCGTGGAATGGCTGCAGCGTTTGCTTTAGGAGCCGAAGGAGTTCAGGTGGGCACTCGCTTCTTAACCGCTGAAGAGTGCTGTGTTGCTCAGGCCTACAAGGATAAGGTTATCGCTGCAAAGGATTCCGATACGATTGTTACGGGACGTGCTGGTGGTCATCCTGTTCGCGGCCTTAAGAATAAACTTACGCGTGAAATCCGCCAGATGGAGGCCGCAGGTGAAGGAGACAGCGCAGAGGCAGAAGAGCGTTTAGCTGGTTCTCTTCGTCGGGCAGTCCAGGGCGATGTGGATAACGGTTCTATGATGCTGGTCAATCTGCTTGTCTGGTGCACGATTGTAAGCCTGCTGCAGAAATCGTAGAGGAACTGGTGGCACAAGCACAGCAATGGGCGACTTTGGTCTGCAAGAGATGGCAGACAAAAACGCCGTCCGTGCATGGAAGTAGAAGGTGGCAATAGTGAGTGTTTGGATGATGTCAGGTCAAGGCGCTCAGAAGGTGGGTATGGGCGCTGATCTTTTGGTGTTGCCTGAAGTCGAAGAAACGTTTGAAATGGCGAAAAAGGCAACAGGAATAGATCTAGTTGCTTTGAGCAAAGAAGGGGATGAAGCGCAAATAAATGATGCGTTGAATTCTCAGATTCTTACCTCCGCTCTTTCAGTTGGATTGGCTCGCGCTTTGCTTGCAAAGGGTATTACACCTGATGCTATTGTGGGCTTTTCTTTGGGAGAGATTAGTGGCTTGATGGTTTCGGGCATCTTAACTTTGGAAGAGGGTTTCGCGCTGCTCAACGAACGCTCTCATGCTTTGGCGGATGCGTGCAAGAAAAATGCGGGCGCAATGCTTGCACTTTTGGGGGCAACCCATGAAGATGCACAAAGTGTATGCGATGCGTGCGCTGAAGGCGATGTGTTAGTTTGCGCGAATTACAACGCTCCTGGCCAGGTTGTAGTTTCAGGAAATGTTGCAGCTATTGATCGTGCGGAGGCGTATTGGAAAGAACAATCAAACGTTGTTCTCGCTTACGTACCGCGGGAGCTTTTCACAGTCCTTTAATGGAGGATGCTGCAACGCGCGTAGGAGAGTTTTGTAAAACACTTTCGTTTAAGCAGCCTACGTTTCCTTTAATTTGCAATACCGATGCCCAGCCTTTCGTGGTTGACGAGGCGACAGATCGTTTGTCTTCTCAGGTGAAGAGTTCGGTCATGTTTGAACAAAGCGTCCAAGCGTTGAGTACAAAGGGCGAGTCTCAATTTATTGAAGTGGGATTCGGTGGTGTTCTTACGAATTTAGTTAAACGTATTGATCGTAAAGCGGATCGCATAAAGATTGGTACGTATGCCGAATGGGAAAAAGAGGTTTCTCAACTGGTTTCGAGTGTTGAGGAATCCAACAAAGAATAACGGGGCAACCAAAGGAGGTTTAAATGACCGAAAAACAAGAAACCCAAGAGCAGGTTGCACTCGTAACGGGCGCAAGCAGAGGAATTGGTGCTGCTGTTGCCCATACGCTGGCTGCTCAAGGTTTTTCTCTCGCGCTCAATCATTCAAGTGAACGAAGCGCTGAGGCTTGTGCCGAATTAGCGGGTGAATTAAGAGAGCAATTTGGAATTAAAGCTGCGGTGTTCTGCGCTGATGTATCTGACTTTGATGCTACTAAAGAAATGGTCGAGCAGATTCGGGAGCAATTTGGACGTCTTGATGTGTTGGTGAACAATGCGGGCGTTACACAAGATGGCTTGCTTGCTCGCATGAGCGAGGAGGCGTTCGATAAGGTTATTTCGGTAAACTTAAAAGGTGCCTTTAACTGCATGCGTCATGTAGCTCCTATCATGATGAAGCAGCGCAGCGGTCGTATTATTAGCATTTCCAGTGTGGTTGGTCTTTACGGCAACGCCGGACAGGTTAATTATGCTGCTTCTAAGGCAGGCATTGTAGGAATGACGAAAAGCGCTGCCAAAGAATTAGGTGCTCGTGGTATTACGGTAAATGCTGTGGCACCAGGGTTTATTGACACAGACATGACGCGTGCTTTAAGTGAAAAAGCACGAGATGGTGTTATTTCACGAATAGCCTTGCGCGAGTTGGGTAGTGCAGAGGATGTAGCTGGTGCAGTAGGCTTTTGGCAAGCAAAGAAGCACGTTACATCACGGGTCATGTTTTAACGGTAGATGGAGGATTATCTCTATGAGTTCACAGACAAATACGGTGGCTTTGCACCGCGTAGTAATTACCGGTATGGGTGCAGTGTCTCCTGCTGGATTGGGCGTTGAGACTCTCTGGTCAAAAGTTACAAGTGGTGAATGCTGCTTGTCTTTGTTTCCTGAAGAGCGTCGTGAACAGCTGGGAGTAAATGTTGGAGGCATCATTCCTGGCTATGATCCTCTCGAGGTGGGTTTCACCAAAAAGGAATCTCGCCGATTTGCACCTTTCGTTCAGTATGCTATTTTGGCTTCCGATGAGGCAATGGCTCAGGCAGGCATCGACATGGAAAAGGAAGATGCTGATCGTTTTGCCTGTATTTTTGGTTCAGGTATTGGTGGCCTGAATATGTTTGAGCATGAATCGGTTGTTCTTCATGAAAAGGGCGCTAAGCGAGTAAGTCCTCTGTTTATTCCGACCATGATTTCCAATATGGCAGCAGGCAATCTGTCAATTCGTTACGGCATGAAGGGCGATTGCCTCAATATAGTGACTGCTTGCGCAACGGGCACTCATTGTATCGGAGAGGCTTATCGACTTATTCGATTTGGTTACGCTGATGCAGCGCTTGCTGGTGGCACCGAAGAGGGAACTGCGAATATGTCTTTAGCAGCTTTGCCAACTTGGGTGCTGTTACAAAATCCGATGATCCCCAGAATGCTTCTATGCCGTTCGATGTTCGTCGTAATGGTTTTGTTCCTGGTGAAGGTGCTGGAGCTTTAGTACTTGAATCTTTGGAGCATGCTCAGGCTCGTGGAGCGAATATCATCGCTGAAGTAACTGGTTTTGGTTCAACGGGAGATGCCTATCACATCACCGCACCCGAACCAAGTGGCGAAGGCGCAGTGCGTGCTATGAAGCAAGCTTTAGCCGAAAGTGGCTTTAGCATTGATGATATTGGTCACTTAAATGCACACGGTACTGCAACTCCTGTGAACGATAAAACTGAATCTGCTGCATGGAATACTCTCTTGGGAGATCGTGCGCTGGAGGTTCCGGTTACCTCAGTCAAAGGTTGTGTGGGTCATATGCTGGGTGCTGCAGGTGCAATCGAAGGTATTGTGGCGGCACTTTCTGCTGCACGTAGCGTTGTTCCTCCAACTGCAGGCTTTGCTGAAGCAGATCCTGAGTGCCCCGTTAAAGTACCTACTGCTGCTATGGTTAATTACGAGCAGAAAGTAGTACTTTCGAATTCGTTGGGCTTCGGTGGTCACAATGCAACGCTTGCTCTTTCTCCTTTTGTTGAGGAGCGTGCATAATGGCATCAGAAAACGAAGTAGTAAACCCAGAAACGACAAATACTTCAGCAAATGCGGCACCAGATTCCTCTGCATGTACCGAGGCTTTGCCCGTCGAATTTCCTTGCGAGAAAGAGGGAGTGTTAAAACTTCTCCCTCATCGTGATCCTTTTGTTTGGGTTAGTCGCGTATTGTCGTGTGAGCCAGGAAAAAGCGTAGTGGCAGAGTTGGATGTTGATCCTGATCTTGCCCTTTTTGCTGGTCATTTTCCTGGACATCCTGTTCTTCCTGGCGTAATTTTGATGGAAGCGCTTGCTCAGGCGGCAAGTATTTGCGTGCTTGTTCAGGATGGTAAAGAAGGATCTCTCGGTTATCTGGTGGGTATCGATAAAGCGAAGTTTCGTAGAACCATTCTTCCGGGTGAAACGGTAACGCTTAAAGGAACTATAACGAAGAATTCTTCACGCATGTGTGTTGCTGAAGTTGAGGCAAGTGTTGATGGGGAAGTTTGTGCAACAGCGGTACAAAAGTACGTTATTGCGCCTGGTAAAAAATCAGAGGGAGGTAATCAGTAATGACTGCAGTTCAGCAGAATTCGCAGGCGGCAGTAGTAACTGATGGTCCTACTATCGTATATCAGTTGCCGATTTTGGCAGAAAAGCTCGATGGACCTTTGTTGGTGGTTGGTTATGGATCACCTATGAAAGCAACGGTGAAAGCGTGTGTCAAAAGCGGTTGTTCTCAAATTTGGGTAACAGGTACTGACGATAAGGCTCGTGCATTTGCTTGTTCAGGTGCTGCGCAGGTTGCGTCTCTGGGACCAAAGTTTGATGCTCGTTTATTTTCGAATGAGTACGCCATTATGGAGGCGGTGCGTAAGAGCGGCGCTTCGGTAATGTTGGTTTGCAACCCTGAAACCGCCAACAGCTCTCTTCTTCGGATGATTGCTCATCAAGCTGGGGTTCAGGTGTTAGGTCCAATGGAGAAGGATCGCACCCATACGATGTGGGTTGAATGCGCTCCAGATCCTGAGTTCGGCGATTATGAAGTAACGTGGCGCAAGTGTCCAAAGTGCAAGCTCAACCATGATGAGAAGCCGGTATTGGCAACAGGGGGTGTTTGTCCTACCTGTGGCGAACTCTATCGTCTTACTTCCGATGAACGACTCGACTATCTTTTTGATAAAGATTCCTTCGAGGAGTGGAATGCTGGCATTCCAGAGACTGATCCACTTGCGTTTCCTGACTATGATGCGATTATCGAAAAGAATCGCACTAAGAGTGGCTTAGAAGAAGCGGTGCGATGCGGATCTGCGCTTTTGAAGGGGCGTAAAATCGCAGTTTGCATTATGGAGTCTACTTTTATGATGGGTTCCATGGGTTCTGTTGTGGGCGAAAAAATTACGCGCACTATTGAGCGTGCAACTGATGAGCGCTTACCTTTGATTATCTTTACGGCATCAGGTGGTGCTCGCATGCAGGAGGGTCTTGTATCCCTGATGCAGATGGGAAAGATCAGTGCAGCGGTTGAGCGTCATAGTCGTGCGGGCTTGCTGTATATTTCGGTAATTACCGACCTACCACAGGTGGTGTAACGGCATCTTTTGCAACCCAAGGCGATATCATTGTTTCCGAGCCTCATGCTCTCATTGGATTTGCGGGACGTCGAGTAATTCAAGACACTATTAAACAGACGTTGCCCGAGGGCTTCCAGACAGCTGAATTTGCGCTTGAGCATGGCTTGATCGACGCTATTGTTGAACGTTGTGATCTGCGCGAATATCTGTCCAAGGTTGTGGATATTCATTGTGCAACCCAAGATTTAGAAGCGCTTGCCGCATCTGAAGGAGATAGCGGTACGAGCGATGGTACTATTCGTTCGGTTGTACGTGCAGCACGAGAAGCAGCAGTTTTGCGAGCGGGATCCGATCAATCTGAGGTTGGTCAAAATCCTTCTGCTGCTAAAACGATTCCAGCTAAACAGGGAGGGAATCCGTTTGCCCGTCTGTTTGGCAGGCAGGTGCTGCTTTGAGTGGCGACGAGTCTTTTCCCTTGAAGCATGCTCTTCGTAAACGTGGTGTTGCTGATGCCCCTTCAGTTCTCCCTATGAAGAAAACGGAAGCAGGCTCTGATGGAGAAGATAATCCAGCATGGCAGAGTGTTTTGCTAGCGCGTAATGTTCATCGTCCTACTGCTCAGTACTATATCGATCATATTGTTGATGGCTTTATTGAACTTCATGGCGATCGTTCATTTGCTGATGATGGTGCATCGTGGGTGGTATCGGCTGGATTGACGGTATTCCCGTTACGGTAATTGCAGAAGAAAAGGGCGCCGATTTGCATCAGCGTATTGCTCGTAACTTTGGTTGTCCTCAGCCTGAAGGGTATCGCAAGAGCCTGCGTTTGATGCGTCAGGCAGAAAATTTGGTCGTCCGATTGTTTGTCTGGTTGATACCAGGGTGCTTTCTGCGGCATGGAGGCAGAGGAACGTGGTCAAGGCAATGCAATCGCGGATAATTTAGCGGCAATGTCGGGCTTTGGTGTTCCCGTGGTGTGTGTCGTACTTGGTGAAGGTGGATCGGGTGGCGCGTTGGCGCTTGCTATGGGTAATCGTGTTGCTATGCAAGAGCATGCAGTCTATTCTGTTCTTTCGCCAGAAGGTTTTGCTTCCATTTTGTGGAAGGATCGTTCTCGTGCGGCAGAGGCAGCGGCAGTAATGAAAATGAGTGCTGCAGAAGCTTGCGAGCTTGGCTTGATCGAGGAGGTTCTTAGTGAAGGCGAAAAGCCTGCGCATGAAAATCCCGAACAGGCAGTTGTGGCAGTTCATGATTTTGTGACACGCTCTTTAGAGGAGTTGCTCCCTATGACTTCAGACGAGCTGCGTCAGCAGCGCTACGAGCGCTTCCGTGCGTTTTAATGCGGTTTGAGTTTTCGAGTTTCAAGGATTCGGGGTTTTGGTTCCAAACTTCTAGTTCTTGAGGCTAAGGTGCTAGGATTCCAAGGTTTTAAGTTTCGAGTTCTTGAGGGCTTTGTTCTCAAGAACTCGCTGTTTCGCCGTTTTGACGGTTTAGGTTTCGCGATTTCGAGGTTTTGTCACAAAATAGCATCTTGTGCATGTTTGTGATTTATGTTTCTTGATGGCTCGAGGCGTTTGTTACCTGAAAACGTGCGATTGTTACATTTTATGTGTGGAGGAAAGCGAATTGGCGCTTTCCCTTCTTTTTTTATTGAGTAAAGAGCGGCATATCATATGCATGCAACGGGAAAATGTGGCAGAAACGGACTTTGCTAAACACAAAGATACATTGCTCTTGATTTTGTGGCGCAATTCAAAATATGAAGGCTCGCTAAACTGAGTTTAACGAGCCAAGAAACATATTGTTATTTGCCGCACCATTGCTGAGTAAGCAGATTTGCGGTTTTTTGGGCTGGGGTAGCTAAGTCGAGTTAGGTTGTTAAGCTGAGATAGCCCAGCTTAGGTTTATGGGTTTTTAGCTTAACCCGGCTTAGATTTTTAGCTCAACCCAAGCCAGGTCATAATTTTAGGTGCATAACCCATGATGAAAATGATAATGATCAGCACGGGAATACCATACGATACCCAAATGCGGCTCCAGGTTGGGAATGCGATTCCTTTACCCATATTTGCCTCTGTGACAAAGTTTTTCCAACCCCAGCCATAACGACGGGTGCAGAAAAGTACAAATATCAATGATCCAAGAGGCAACATATTGTTAGACACAATGAAGTCTTCAATAGATTGGATATCGCCAATAGCTGGAATGGTGACATCGGATAAAACATTAAAGCCTAGTGCACAAGGCAAGCTGAGGATGATCACCAACACGCCATTGATGGCGACCGCTTTCGAGCGGCTCATATCCCATTTATCCATGCACCAGCTAATGAGATTTTCAAATACCGCAATGACGGTTGACAGTGCTGCAAAACTCATAAATACGAAGAACAAGGCACCCCAGAGTTCACCAAGAGGCATTTGAGCAAAAACTAAGGGTAGGGTTACAAATACTAAGGACGGGCCAGAATCAGGCGTAACCCCGTAAGCAAAACAAGCAGGGAAAATAATTAAACCAGCAAGAATTGCGACTACGGTATTAAGAGCAGTGACAGAGATAGCCTCACTTGTTAAGCGACGCTCTCTTCTGATATACGAGCCAAAAATTTCCATAGCAGCAATACCAAGGGAAAGCGAGAAGAATGCTTGTCCCATTGCGGCGTAGGTTGCTTCTCCGAAAGTTGCCCATCCATTTTCGAAGAGACGTGAAAAATCGGGAATCAGATAGAAGGCAATGCCTTCTGCACCACCAGGTAAAGTCATGGTTCGAATACAGAGGACGATCATGACAACAAACAGGATTGCCATCATCCACTTAGTGATGCGTTCAACACCCTTTTGCAGGCCAAGGCTGCAGATTGCAAAACCAATTGCGATAGCGGCAAGCATCCATCCTATCAGCTCACTTGGATTTGCAAGCATTGCATTAAACACATTTGCTGCAACTTCGCTACCACCACCAGTAAATGTGCCTGCTGCCATCTTAGGAATGTATGCGAGCATCCAGCCAGCAACCGTGGTATAGAACATCATAAGAATCATGCAGCCAATGTATCCCCACCAGGAAACCAGTGAAAACGACGTTTGGTTCCAAGATGTCGAAGGCTTGAGCTGCGCTTTTTTGCGCTGCGCGGCCTACTGCGAATTCCATAACCATTACGGGCAGACCAAGTATTACCAAAAAGATTAAATACAGCAATACAAAGGCGCCCCCACCATATTCGCCCGTAATGTAGGGGAAGCGCCAAACGTTACCAATGCCAATTGCGCATCCAGCGGCGATAAGGATAAATCCAATACGTGAAGCAAAATGTTCACGAGAGGATCCAGCATTTGCAGCTGTATCAAATGCTTTGTTACTCATGATTTTCTTTCTAGTCGGATACAGAAACGTTCAGAATTTTACCACTTTGTAGGAGTTCTATTACGTACGTATTGGCAGCGACCTCTGCGTCCCAGATTTCGGTCATCACATAGAAGCCTGGGTTGTCTTGCGTATAAGAAAGGGCTTCATTGATACATTTAGTAAGATCATTGCTTTCAAGGCGAAAGCCACTGAAGGTTGTTTCAGGTAGATAACATAAATCGTTTTCAAGGGATAGTTTTGGTTGGTGCATTTCTCCGAGTTTTATCGAGTCGGATGTTGCGCTGGATGCGTTAGCAATCGAGTCGGATGTTACGTTTGATACGTTAGCAATCGGAGTTAAGGGTAAAAAGGGATTTGCCAGTTTTATTTGGATAAAAATCTAATTGCGACAAAAGCGAGACAGATCGGTTTTGAGCTGAATCAATTATGAGTCCTTGAAAATATAGTGGGGTAAATCCGAGGCGCTCGGCGCGTTGATAGAGATCGCTCATTGTCTTTAAATAGTGTTTGATCTCAAAAGGACGCGTATTATTCCATGGCATTGTATAGGCATAGTTGAAATTAAGGGATCGCATATAACGTTTCATGGGCAATCTATGCTTGGATTGTTCTTCGATTTCTTCTAGGCAGGAATTAATTTGGATAAGCGATTGCTGAGCGCGTTGTATTT
>ENA-OQDF01000234-OQDF01000234.1-human-gut-metagenome-genome-assembly--contig:-NODE-234-length-22165-cov-2.243715_pt1 | contig 22165 bp, 30 predicted proteins | sample MGYA00242769_ERZ504597 | MGnify/ENA primary metagenome ERZ504597 (study PRJEB26092, sample SAMD00036305) | human gut metagenome | host: Homo sapiens | study: EMG produced TPA metagenomics assembly of...
TTGAGCGTAGTTCCTTTGCTTTTAGGTGATTCTGACTCTCTTAGTGTTTCTTATGGTATGGAACCTGAACAAGAAGCCTTATCTATTGTTTCCTTCAAGACTGAGAGGCCGCTTCCCCGTTAATAAATTGAATCCCAAATTATTTTAAAAACATCCGCAACATCTTCCTCTTAAACTTATTATACCTTTGATATCGCACCGGAAGATCCATCCAGGTCTTTTTATCCACAATACTCCTGTAATGTGTAAACTCATCGAATCCGGCTTTCCCGTGATATCCACCCATTCCGCTTTCGCCGATACCGCCGAACGGCATAGCACTGGTAGCAAGATGAATGATGGTATCGTTGATGCAGCCACCACCGAAGTGACAGCGGTCAAGGACTTTCTTCTGTGCAGCTTTATCTTCACTGAAAAAATACAGTGCCAGCGGATGCGGATGTGATTCCACGGTCTGAATGGCATCATCCAGTGATTCGTAAGTCAGGATCGGAAGGATTGGTCCGAAGATTTCCTCGCCCATGACAGCATCCTCCCATGTAACATTCTTCATCACAGTAGGTGCAATGCGTAAAATCTTGGCATCCGATTGTCCGCCGATCACTACTTTGGAAGAATCAATCAGCCCCTGCAGACGCTGGAAATGTTTCCGGTTGATGATCTTACCGTAATTAGGATTCTCCAATGGATGTTTACTGAACTGACGGCGGATCTCGGATTTGATCGCATCGGTCAACTGGTTACGGATCGCTTTATCACAGAGAATATAATCCGGTGCGACACAGGTCTGTCCGCAGTTTAAGTATTTACCAAAGACAATACGTCTTGCGGCAAGAGGAATTTTGGCCGTAGAGTCTACAATACATGGACTTTTACCGCCAAGTTCCAAAGTTACCGGTGTTAAATATTCGGCTGCATGTCTTAAGACTTCACGTCCGACCGTCTTTCCGCCGGTGAAGAAGATCTTATCAAAACGCTGGTTTAAAAGAGCCTGGTTCTCGGCACGTCCGCCGGTCACAACAGAGACATATTCATTTGCAAAGCATTCTTCGATGATCTCCTGCATCACACGGCTGGTGGATGGTGCATAAGCACTTGGCTTAACGACAGCGGTATTGCCGGCAGCCAGTGCATCGATCAGTGGTTCCAGAGTCAGCAGGACCGGATAATTCCAAGGACTCATAATGAGAACATTTCCGTATGGGGAAGGAGAACGGAAGCTTTTGGCTGCAAACTGTGCCAGCGGTGTCGGAACGACCGTTTCTTTTGTCAGTTTTTTATGTGCTTCAGCATCCAGCTAAGTTCTGAAAGTGTGAGTCCTATCTCACACATATAGCTTTCCGTCTCACTTTTTCCAAGGTCGGCTTTTAAGGCAAGATTCAGATCCGGTTCGTGGCGGATGATAGAATCTTTTAATTTCTGAAGTTGCTCTATTCGATAAGCTACAGGCAGAGTCTGGCCTGTCTGGAAAAATTTATGCTGCTTTTCCAGGATGTTCTGAATTTCTGCTTCTGTCATTTTCATTTACCTCCTGTACAAGATGATACATCTGTTCCAGTTTTGAAGGTCCCCATAAAACAGGTACCGGATAGAGCGGGTTCGCTTCTTTATCTGCATAACGGGCCAGCTTCGGAATATCCTCATTGCGGATACCATCCAGTGTCTCCGGGATGTTCATAGAAAGATTCATGTTTCGGATATGCCGGATGAATTCTCCGGCAGCAACTGCGTCAAGGTCCGAATCAGAGATGCCGGTAAGACGCGCAAGTCTGGCCAGCTTTTTGTGTGCGGCAGTTCCATACGCTTCTAGTGTGACCGGAAGGAGTACAGAATTGGCAAGTCCATGAGGAATTCCGTAACATCCACCGAGACTGTGGGCTACGGCGTGCACATATCCGACATAACTTTTGGTAAAGGCAGTTCCGGCAAGATAAGAGGCACGGAGCATATGATGTCTTGCAGTTTTGTCATTTCCATTATTATAAGCGTTTTGCAGGTTGGCGAAGATCAGTTGGATTGCTTCGACAGCTGCACTGCGTGTCTGTTTGGTAGTAGAACGTCCGATATAAGCTTCAATGGCATGGGTCAGTGCGTCCATACCGGTAGTTGCCGTAAGCTGTGGCGGAAGTCCGTAAGTGACGGATGGCTCCAGTACCGCATAGTCTGGAATCAGATTAAAATCGTTGATTGCATATTTGTGATGCGTATCTGCATCGGTGATCACAGCTGCAAGAGTGGTCTCACTTCCGGTTCCGGCAGTTGTCGGAACTGCGATCAGGAGCGGAAGTCTGTGCCAGATCTTTAAGATGCCTTCCATCTTAGAAAGAGACTTATGCGGGCGGCAAGTCTTGCACCGACTGCTTTTGCACAGTCCATGGAAGAACCGCCGCCGAATGCAAGAAGTGCCTGACATTCATGGTCAAGATAAAGATCCTTCGCATCTTCTACGTTGGCAGAAGTTGGATTTGCAACTGTATCTTTATATATTGTACATGAAATCTGAGATTTTGAAAGCTGTTTTTCCAAAGGTTTTGTAAGTCCAAGCTTGTAGACACCCGGATCTGTGACGAGCAGGATGTGGGAAATGTGATGCTTTTTCAGTACGGCAGGGACATTTTTGAATCCATCGATTAATTCCGGTTCCCGGTAAGGAAGAAACGGAAGAGCAATTCTAAAACAAGTCTGAAAAATGCGACAGTATATTTTCTTAAAAGTATTCATGAGAAACCTCCATATAATATAAAAAATTGTGTGTTCAAAAGAATTGGAAAAATACAGTGTCATACTGCAAAATCCTGTGCTAGAATAAAACTGGGGGTAACACCCATGTCAAGAAAGAGAGTGAAAGATATGCAGAAAAAAGACGAATACTGCATCACTGCAGGTGAATTTGCAAAGATGTGCCAGACCACCAGAGATACACTCCGCTATTATGAGCGCCAGGGAATTCTGGTGCCGAAGAAGAATCCGGTCAACGGATATCATTATTATAGTTATGCACAGATCAGTTCCTATTATTTTATCCGAACATTCCGTGAACTGGACTGTTCGGTGGGAGGATATTAAGAAATACCTGTTGGGCGGGGAAGAGGTAAGATTTGACGCTTTTGTGGATCAGCAGTATGACAGACTGCTCATGATGAGAAGAGAACTGGACCGGAAGATTCACACGATTGCCGGAACGAGGAAGATTCTAGATCAGATCCGGATCGCAGATGTAGGGAAACCGGTGATCAGAAAGTGGAACATTCTTTATATCTGATGTTGACAGAAGTCCGGTCGTCACCGGCGACTTCGTCCGGGGAGATAGCAGAAGATATACGCAGACATCTGAAATGTTGTGAGATTCCGGATGTCCAGGCATTTCCAATGGGATCCGCAATTGGGAAAGAAGCATTTATGAAGGGAATATATTCGTATAAAAATGTGTTTAGTTTTGCGGATAAAAAGCAGAAGTATATACAGAGATGAAGCCGGGGGAATATCTTGTGGCTGTATCGCGGGAAAGTGACGGAGATATCAGCAGAACTTACAGAAAGATGATGGAATTACTGCAGAAAGAGAAGAAAAAATGGAGTTCAGATATTTACATTCTCAGTATTGTAAATGTGATCGACCCAAACGAAGAACGGAAATATCTGAAATATATATTTGCAGCGGTCAGTGATTTATAGTATCATTTTCATCTTATCTTTCTCCATCTGCATCCAGTAATCTTTGCGCTCTTCAAATTCCTGAGAGATCCATTTCAGTGATTCATCCAGTCCTTCTCCGGTGAATGGAAAATCTTTCAAAGTCTTTACATCATCAGAAGTCTGTTCGAAGCACCATGGTTCCGGATACACCCATACGTGCAGAATGTCATTTTCTGCACGCATGAAGAAGCGCATGCCATGATGAGAACCGGAGAAAGGTTCTTTTTTTAATACTTTTGTATTGAGACCGATAACCTTGATCATAAGAAATCCTCCTTGTTGTTCAGTCGGTATTCTCATCTTATCACAAAAAGAATGATTCATAAAGGCAGATTTCTAAAGGCAGATTCTTTTATTTCTGAGCCTCTTCTGCAAGTTTTTTGTAATAAAGAATCAGATCTGCAGCCTGCTGATAACTCAGATGAGTGGTGTCAATGGACAGGTTGTAGTATTTGGACTGTCCCCATTCTTCACCAGTGAATTCCTTGCGGAAAGTACTGCGTTTTTCATCAATTTCTTCAATCTTACGTTTGGCTTTTAAGCGGGAATTGATGTGGTCACGGGCCATGACTGCAGCAATCCGCTTGTCCATATCTGCATGAATGAATACACTGAAGGCATTGTCCTGTTCACGTGTAAGGTATCCGGCGCAGCGGCCAATGATGATGCACGGCTTCTCGGCGGCCAGTTCTTCTACGAGTTCAAAAGGAAATGGCTTCTTCTTAGGTCTGGAGTAGTTCATAGCGATGGAATACAGCAGACTGTTCATCGGCTGTTCTTCCAGATATTCTTCAACTTCCCCCTCAAATCCACGTTCTTTTGCAATTGCAATGAAACGTTCTTTATCATAGAATTCATACCCGGTACGTTTTGCAAGAATCTTTCCGATGGCATGTCCGCCGCTTCCATATTCACGTCCGATACAGATAATTGTTTTTTCCATAATTGTTAACCTCCATTTATCTGATTCATAATACATTAATATAACTGATAGAAGATCGTTGCACCGATAACCGTCATAAGTCCGGCAACAGCGATAGAAAGGCTGCTCATAGCACCTTCGATCTCTCCTATCTCCATAGCTTTGGCCGTTCCCATGGCATGGGAAGCCGTTCCGATGGCGAGACCTGTGGCAATCGGATGCCTGATCCCGCACAGCCGGCAGATCACATCACCGAACATATTTCCGATGATTCCGGTAATGATGATAGCTGCAACGGTGATCGTAACGATTCCACCAAGCTCCTCAGAGATTCCCATTCCGATCGCTGTCGTGATAGACTTCGGAAGCAGGGTTGCATAGATCTTCTTATCCAGATGGAATAACATTGAGAAGACCCATACACCGGCCAGGCTGGTGAATACACCGGAGAGAATACCGGCAAGGATAGCTTTCATATTCTTTTTCAACAGTCCCATCTGCTGATGCAGCGGAATTGCAAGGCAGACGGTAGAAGGTGTCAGCAGATAGCTGAGTAACGAAGAACCATCTTCATATACTTCATATTTAATATTGGTAACTTTCAAAATAATAATCACAAATACAATTGAGATCAGCAGTGGATTGCAGAGCGCAAGCTTTGTCTTTTGTCTGAGAATGATACCAATCTCATATCCGATCAGGCTGATTGCCAGACAGAAAAAAGCTGAATCCTGTAATAATTTACTCATGTTTTTTGTCCTCTTTCTTTAAGATAAACTGTGCAATACGTCCGCTTACGGCCATAACAAGGATGGTTGTAACGACGATAATAATACTGATCGGAATGATGACTGGCTTTAAAGCACCCCAGGAAACCATAAGTCCGACTCCGGCAGGGATAAAAAGCATTGGCATGATTTCAATCAGAAATCCTCCGGCTTCATTTACTGCATTGAGTGGAAGTATACCGGTCTGTAAACCGATCAGCATAAGAACGAGGCCGTAGATGCTGGCCGGAACCGGGAGCGGCAGTAATGCGTGCAACAGTTCTCCGACGAATGAGATCGCAGGATGATCATAAATTGTCTTACAAACTTCATGTGTTCCTCCCTATATCTTGTGAATCATAAGATATCCACTTACTTTGGTGAAATTGTCCTACCAATTATACCACTTCTGAAATAATATGCACGGAAAATCTTAGCGAAAATTGTATAAAATATAATACGTGTGATATGGCGCAGGAATTAAACGGCATAAATGAGAAATATTATCTGAACAGTCGGAGGTATTAAGAAAATCTTCATAATTTGTAAGAGGAAGTCTTTATATTTTTATAGTAAAATGAATCCATATTCTGAAAAGTCTGAAAAACGACAGAGGGGAGGAGTATGAGGAAGGTAATTGAAGTCAGGAATCTATACAAGCTGTACCGTGTTGGGGACGAGTTTGTACGCGCACTGGATGGTGTGGATTTTGAGATATATGAAGGAGAGTTTTGCGCAATTGTCGGGACCTCCGGTTCCGGTAAATCAACACTTCTGAATATGCTGGCGGGGCTGGAAAAACCGACAAAGGGAGAGGTCATCATTGCGGGAAAGCATATTGAAAAGTTAAATGAAGAACAATTGGTGACATTCCGGCGGGATCATGTGGGATTCATCTTTCAGTCATTTCATCTGATGGGAACGTTGAATGCGGTGGAAAATGTAGCATTGCCGCTTAGCTTCCGCGGCGTTCCAAGAGATGTAAGAGTACGAAAAGCCAATGAGATGTTAGATCTGGTAAAACTTGGAAAGCATAAGAAGCATCTGCCGAACCAGATGTCGGGCGGACAGCAGCAGAGAGTGGGAGTTGCCAGGGCACTGGTAGTAGATCCGGATATTATATTTGCCGATGAGCCGACAGGAAATCTGGATTCCCATACATCGGAAGAAGTCATGGAACTGATGCAGCGGGTGGTCAGAGAGCAGAAGAAGACACTGGTTATGGTCACACATGATGATCATCTGGCAACTTATGCGGACAGGGTATTTCATATCCGGGACGGCAGGATCATTAAGATAGAAGATAACCGATGTAAAAAGGAAAAGAAGAGGGAGGAAGACATGCAGAAACGAATACAGAAAGAGACAGAAAATAATTGCTTGAAAAGAATCATTGTTGCCTTTCTGGCAGTGATCATGATGACAACTATGCTGCATCCGCAGATGGTACAGGCTGCAACAGGAATTACGATCGAGTCAAAAGACAATAAGGTGCTGACATATAAAGCGGGAGAAAAGAAGACATGGACATTACCGTAACGAATCATTCGGGAAAGTCGATAAATAATGTAACGGTAACACCGGATCTTGGAGATGACAATGATGTATGGCCATTCAAAACAGAGATGCAGAGTTACCAGCAGAACATTGGAACCCTGGAAAGTGGAGAATCAAAGTCAAAAGAAGTGAAGTTTGATTTTACTCAGAGAGAAGATGTTCAGACTTCACGCTATACTTTAAAATTCAAGGTTACGGCAGACGGACAGGAAGAAGCAGAAAAGCAGTTCTATGTGAATACCACGGCAAAGCCGGTACAGAAAGACACACAGGATAATAAAGACAACAAAGATACAGATGACGGCAAGGATACAGGAAAAGGCAATGGAGCAGGCAGTGGTTCTGACACATCTTACCAGACACCGGATGCCGGCGGTTACAGTAACGGAGAAGCAGCTTACAGCGGAGGATCCGGTGGAAGTACGGATGGAGGTGCAGCTTCGGGAAATGGTTCCGTTCCGCGTGTGATCGTAACCGGATTTACAACCGATCCGGCAGAAGTCCGTGCGGGCAGTAATTTCAAGTTAACGATCCATCTGAAAAATACATCCAGGATGAAAGTCAGCAATATGCTGTTCGATCTTTCAGCACCGACAGAAGGCAGCGATGAACAGACGACATCACCGGCATTCCTTCCATCATCCGGTGCAAGCTCCATCTATCTGGACAGCATTGCCCCGAATGGAACAGCCGATATCAGTATCGAACTGAATGCAAAATCAGATCTTCTTCAGAAGCCATACAGCATGGAACTTTCCATGAAATATGAAAGATCTGAATGCTACGCAGGTAGAAGGATCGTCAAGTATCTCTATTCCGGTGAAGCAGGATGCAAGATTTGAAATCAGCGATTTGAGATCAGTCCGCAGAGCGTTGCTGTCGGTGAAGAAGCAAATGTGATGTGTAGTCTTTATAATCTGGGACGGATCAAGCTCTATAATGTAAAAGCTACATTTGAAGGAAAGAATATCAAAGTCGGAAGTATTTATCGGAAATATAGAATCCGGTGCAACCGGTTCGATTGATGCCATGCTGGAAGGAAAGAAAATATCGGATGGTCCGGCGAAGGTAACGATGACACTTAGTTATGAAGATGAATCGGGAAACATTTCAACAACCACGAAAGATCTGAATCTGGAAGTGACAGAAAAAGTGGATGATGATGAGGCGGCAGCTTCCGATATGCCGGAGGAGACACAGAAAAGTTTTCCTGTAATTCCGGTTGTAATCGCAGCAGTGGTCATTGCAGTGGTGGCAGCAGTCGTAATACTTAAGAAGCGCAAAAAGAAACAGCTGGCAGAGATTGAAGAGGAGGAGTTATTGGATGAACTGGAACGATCTTCTGAGGATGAGCATCAATAGTCTGCGGAGAAGGAAACTCCGTACATTTCTGACGGTCCTTGGTGTGTTGATCGGTACAGCTTCGATTGTAGTGATGATCTCACTCGGACTTGGTATGCAGCAGTCCCTTTATAAGGAAGTGGAACAGTCGGGAGTCTGACCAGTATCACTGTGACCGGATCGGACAACAGTGACGGTATGACGACAGAAAGTATGGGATCAGGACAGGAGACAGAAAAAAGGATAGATGACCAGTTGGTTGAAAAGATCAGTAAAATGGATCATGTGAAATTAGCTGCACCAATCTATGAGACTTCGGTGATCCTGCTGAAAGGCTCCTATATGGCGTATGTCCAGTTGCAAGGAATGACACCGGAAGGCCTGAAATCCCTAAATATGGATCTTGGAGATGGAACGCTTCCAAAGACCGGAACAGGACATCTGGAGCTGATATTCGGAAATGGCGTGATCACTGATTTTTATGAAACAGGAAGCGGCAACGGATATTATGATACCGGGAAAGTCCCGAATATCAATCTGATGAAAGATTCTCTTTTCATGATCACGGATACAGAGAATTACAATAGTGACAGCAGCACAGCCTTTGGAGAAAGTACAGACGGAACAGCAGGTGCAGGGAGCCAGTCAGATTCCGGAACCGGACAGACAAAACCTGTCCAAAAAATATGTAGTAAGGGCAAGCGGTGTGATAAATGGCGGCTGGATGACTATTCCAATAATTATGACAGTGTATTTTGTGACTTGGAGACTTTAAAGCAGTTATTGCGGAAAGAATATGCAGGTAAGTCATTCCGGGACAGCCGAAGACCAAAGTTGGAAAGGCATTAAAAGGCTTCTATTATACGTCATTAAAAGTGAAAGCAGACGATATAGATCACGTGAATGAGGTCGCTGATGTAATCCGTAATATGGGATATAATGTTGAGACCAATGCGGAATATCTGGATAGTATGAAGAGTCAGTTCGCGATTGTACAGGCGGTGCTCGGAGGTATTGGTGCGGTGTCATTACTGGTAGCTGCAATCGGAATTGCAAATACGATGATGATGTCCATTTATGAACGGACAAAGGAAATCGGTGTGATGAAGGTACTTGGATGCAGTCTTAGGAATATCCGGGAAATGTTCCTGCTGGAAGCAGCGTTTATAGGTCTTCTCGGAGGAATTGCCGGAAATATTCTAAGCTTCGTAATGTCAGCAGCCATTAATATAATTGTTGGAAGCAGCGGTGCTATGTCGATGGGAACAGACAGCACGATATCTTATATTCCGTGGTGGCTTGTGCTGATGTCCATGGTATTTGCAGTGCTGGTCGGAGTGCTGGCCGGATATTTCCCGGCGAAACGGGCAATGAAGCTGAGCCCGCTTGCGGCGATCAGGAATGAATAAGGAATAAGATTTTTATAATAAATAAAATATAAAATTACAATGAAAGAAGAAGGTGTAAGGCAGATTGCTAGACATCTTCTTTTTTCTTGTCATATGTTCGAAAGAAGTGCAGGTAGTAGGTTTTCTGTATATAGAGGAAGAGCAGGAAAGATAATAATTATGTACAAATGATGAGTGTTAAATTGTTATATATAATGTAAAAATATATAATTAAAATATTGACATATATCGAAAAAAGATATATATTCAAAATAGATAATAAAAACAAAAGAAGTAATTGTAACATACACAATTGAATCGGAAAGGAGCTGAGAAGTATAAAGATAACATTAGGAAAATAGATGTTACAGTCTTTCTGTTGTTAAAAAGTAAGGAGGCATTAAATTATGAAGAAATTAGGAAATGCTATTTTAATGATTGATATTCCATTTAATATTGCGGGAATTATATTGTGCATGTGGAGAATTAATATTATGTTGCATTCTGATTTGCAGAGATTAATAGACGAGAAGGGAGGCATAGGAGCGGTTAATACATTAATTGTTGTTGGTGCGGTATGTTGTTGCATGTTTTTAGTATTGAATATTATATGTGCAGTGGGACGTGCAAGACATAAAGAGTCAATGATTGCAGAAGGAATGACAGGAATTTCATTTTTAATAAAAATAATGTGTGTTATCTTTTTTGCAGTATACAGATTATTCTTATAATTATAATTCGAAGAGGGATGGGGGGAAGAAGTATGAACAGGTTGTTTCGAGATATATTAAGAGAAAATAAGAATGATTATATTCGAACAGTTTTAGGATGTAGCTGGATTATTTCATTAATATATTTTTCGACAGCAGTGGGTGGCTGTCTTTCATACATATCAACAGGATCCATCCCTCAAATGACATATTTGATCATGGAAGTAGAAAAAGAATTTCTTATTCCATATGGTTTACTGTTGATCCTGCTGATCTTACTGTTGAGCGGATACATAAGAAAAAGGGCCGTTATATACAAAACGTTAACTGTATTCGGAATGAAAAGAAAGCATAAATACAGATTTATTTTGTTCGAATATCTGGGAATTGTTGGATTCAGTATGATATTAGGAATCGTATTAGGAATTTATGAATCAAAGGGCTTAAAAATTATTTTAGAATATTTTTTTGCAATATAAAGGGACATATTCAATATGGTGAGACTCCGCTGAAACTTACATTAATTATCAGTTTTTTGATTTTTGGAATGGGATTTATTGTTTGTGATCAGGCAATCTCATGTCTGGGAATTGATTATCTTATCAGTAATGAAAGTGAGACAAGACAAAGAACAAAGGTAAATATTAAAATGTGCTTTGTGACAATTATTATGGCTGGAATTACGATTATATCCATTATGACATACTGGGGTAAAAGCGGTAATACGATTCCAACTTTGTTGGCAGTTATTACAATATTACTCTTTTTATATTTTTATGGTGCTTATTTTATAAAGCGTTTTGAAAGAGGAAAAGGGTATTATAAGAAAATTCTCTGGATAGATGACTGGTGTGGCAATTTTTACAGGCATATTAATGTCTCGTATATAGTAGGAGCGTTTATATATATTGTTATATTCACGTTTTCCTTTGAAATTATTAATACGCTGCCCATTGTACAAAAAGAAAATTATCCATATGATCTGGTATGGGGAGCAAATAAAACCGACAAAGATTTTTTAAACAAATTGGAAAAGAAATATGGAATTGAAGTGAAATGTATTCCGGATATAAGAGTCACAGCAGGTGACTATGGAGAACATACAGGAATATCAGCTTCGGAATATCAGAGACTTACAGGTGAAAAACTGAAATTGCATAATCATGAAATATATGTTGTGTATCAACGAAATAAAGCGGAATATGGAACACTTGGAATAGATTACGGAAAAAAAGAACCGAGATTGTATATAGGAAATTCGGATGCGGATATCTGGGTGTATACGATGCGGGTTATGCCCGGTAATCAATTTACACGAGACTATAAGATTGTTGGTACTACAAACAGAATTATAACCGGTAATTTTAAAAGCAGACAATTAGAAGAAAGCGGAATAAAAGGAAAGGTTTTTGAAGAGATTATTGTATTTTCAGATGCAGAATATGAAAGAATCAGTAAAACAGCCAGAGGATCTGATTTAACAGTTGCAATCAATATTCCTCAAAATTATAGCCGGGTAGTAAATGATATATATAAATATGCAGAGAAAAATTCACAGGTGAATTTTTGATTATAAATATGGCAATCTGATTTATGAGAAGAAAGAGCTGATCGTAGAGGAACAGGAAGCAAATATGTTAAAAGTAAGTGCAATGATAATTAACATTATCACATTGGTTATTTGTATTATATTTACTCTGTACAATAATATTGCAAGCTATAAAAATAAAATGAGATGGAAATACGCATTCTTTTATCGGATGGGAATGAACAAGGTAAAAATGAAAAGACATCTGAATCGGGAAATATTACTTACTACAGAGATTGCATGTATAAGTAGTATTCCATTTGCATTTATTATGGTTTTGATAAAAATACTGTATAAGGATTTAAGTATATATTGGACAATACGTTATATAGGAGAAAGCTTACTGGTAGTTGTTGTGTTGACAATAGTCATCCTTTTCATGATATATGGTATGGCGAGTAATGTTTATAAACAGATTGAAAGGAGCATTCAAAATGAGCAGTGATATTATATTGGATGTCAGAAAACTTGAGAAAAATTATAATACGACAACGCATGAAGGAAAAGAAACTATTTATTCTGTTTTAAAAGGAATATCTTTTCAAGTTCATAAAGGAGAGTTCATAAGTATCATGGGAAGTTCAGGATGTGGAAAAACCACACTTTTGAAAATTATTGGAATGCTTAGCGAGCCAAGTAAAGGAACTGTATTATATAAGGGAAAGGACATACAGGAAATCTATGGAGAAAATCTTGCCAGAATACGAAGAACGGAGATTGCGTTCGTATTTCAGGATTACTATTTGATGAATAGTCTCACTGTAAAAGACAACATTATGCTGCCATTGATTTTGAATGAAAATGATTTAAAAGAAGGCACTAAATCTGTTAAAAAAATAGCTGCGGAATTTGGTATATCCAGCTTATTGAATAAATATCCATACGAATTGTCAGGAGGTGAAAAACAAAGAACGGCCATCTGTAGAGCGATGATAGAAAATCCAGAATTGATACTGGCTGATGAGCCGACTGGAAATCTTGATTCAAATACTTCTTTGCAAGTGATAAAGACATTGGTTCACATTAATGAAACATTAAATAAAACTGTAGTAATGGTAACACATGATCCTAAAATGGCAAGTTATGGTAAAAGAACACTTTTTCTGAAAGATGGAGTGATATTGGACTCTCTGATAAAGAAAGAATCAAATGAAAAATATTATGAAAAAAATTTTAAATAAAATGGTTCAGATATAAAGTGACAGCAGGTTGAAAAAAAGGTTAGGGTTAAGGTATTATGGAATAGTTGGTGAGTATGTTAACGCTAGTGAGGAGTGAAAGCATGAAAGTTAATAAAAACATGGTTTCTGGTAATTCAGCAATGTTGGTTCTAAAACTTTTGTCGGAAAAAGATATGTATGGTTATGAGATGATTGATACTCTGGCAAAAAGATCAAATAATATTTTTGAACTTAAAGTAGGTGCATTGTATCCAATGTTGCACGGAATGGAGCAGTCTGGATATTTGGAATGTTATAATCAGGAAGTTAACGGGAAATTACGTAAATATTATCGTATTACACCGAATGGGAAAAAATATTTGGAAAGAATGATTGAAGAGTGGAATGCATATAGAAATGCGTTGAATGACGTACTATGTCAGACAGTATAAAATTTTTGGAAAAAGAGTTATAGTTACAGCCCGGGAGTACCACTCGGGCTGTGATTTTTTACTCCTCAATAATATGAATTTCCAGATAATCAAAATCAATCGAATCTACAAAGTTATCCTGATAGAACCTTGTCTTGTCATGTTTTTTGAATTCCTCAATATTATGATCCAGCCAGATTGGCTTGCTAAGATCGAATTCATAGCAGATCGAGTCCAGAGCATTGAAGATCTTATGCGTTCTGGTATCATCCGTCTCATCGCAGATTACGGTGTCGCGCAGCATATGATTGTTTTTAAATTCTTTTCCCCATAAACGGAACATATGAAGTCCTCCTGTTGTTCGTGTATATATTTGGATTTTCAGATTGGAAAATCTAAAGAATATTACAATTTGATATTCCAAGTATACAGGGAATCAAAAGTAAAGTAAAGATAGGATTTCATGGAAAAAACAGCAAGACAATAGTATAATAATGTATATGTCAGACAATCAGAAAACAACAGATGAGGAGGAAGAGATACAATGAAAAGTTTAACGGATACATTTCAGTTGAGAAATAAAGTAGAAATTCCATGTATCGGATATGGAACATGGAAGACTCCGGATGGAGAGACTGCTTCAGCAAGTGTAAGAACTGCAATCGAACTGGGATACAGGCATATTGATACAGCGGCGGCATATGGAAATGAAACCAGTGTAGGAGAGGGAATCCGGGAAAGTGGAATTTCAAGGGAGCAGTTGTTTGTCACAAGCAAAGTATGGAATACGGAACGTGGTTATGAAAAGACACTTCATGCTTTTGAAAAAACATGTCAGGATCTGGGAACGGATTACCTGGATTTGTATCTGATACACTGGCCGGCTTCTGTGAATCAGTTTGAAAACTGGGAAGAGATAAATATTTCTACATGGAAAGCAATGATGGAACTTTATAAAGAAGGCAGTGTAAAAGCAATCGGAGTATCTAATTTTATGCCACATCATCTGAAGGCTCTGATGGAGACAGATATCATTCCAATGGTTGATCAAATTGAATTTCATCCGGGATGGATACAGAATGAAACTGTAAAATATTGTAAAGAGAATATGATACAGGTAGAAGCATGGAGTCCGCTGGGAAACGGACGGGTATTAAATCATCCAAATTTACAGCAGATTGCACAGAAATACGGAAAAACAATTGCACAAATATGTATTCGCTGGTGTTTGCAGCATCAGGTGCTGCCATTATCGAAATCGGTAACACCATCCCGGATAAAAGAAAATTCAGAAGTCTTTGATTTTTCATTATTACCGGAGGATATGGAACAGATAGACAAAATAGAGAACTTCGGGAACTCTGGTTCACATCCGGATAAGATTAATTTTTGACAGAAACAAAACAATTCTTGTTTTTCCTGTAGCTGTATGATACACTCGTGACATGTGACAAGACACATGTAAATGCAAACAAAATATCTGTAAATCAGCACTGATCGACAAAAAATAGCAGATATGGAAGGACGAGGAGAACGTTATATGGAAAAAGTAAAGAAAGTATTAGACCGCATCTTCATCGAAGGCTTAAGCGCCATGGCGCACGGTCTGTTCGCAACACTGATCATCGGCACGATCATCCAGCAGATCGGAACATTTATGGGCGGAAATATCGGAGAGATGATCTTCATCGCAGGCAAGCTTGCAGCAGCCCTTACCGGAGCCGGTATTGGTGTGGCAGTAGCCTATAAGTTTAAGGAAGCACCGCTGGTAGTGGTGTCGGCAGCAACGGCCGGAATGGCAGGTGCATTTGCAAGCAGTATCCTGGCCGGAAAGGTATTCGTAGACGGAGCTATGGTATTTGCCGGACCGGGAGAGCCGCTGGGAGCGTTCATTGCCGCTTATGTGGGAATCTTCTTCGGACATATGGTATCCGGTAAGACGAAGGTGGATATTCTGGTGACTCCGGTCGTGACGATCGGAAGTGGATGTCTGGTGGGATTTCTGATCGGACCTCCAATCTCGGGATTCATGAGCTGGCTTGGTTCACTGATCAACTGGGGAACGGAGCAGCAGCCGTTTTTGATGGGGATTATTGTATCGGTACTGATGGGAATGATCCTGACACTACCGATCAGTTCGGCAGCACTTGGTGTGATCCTGAATCTGTCCGGTCTGGCAGCAGGAGCCGCAACAGTAGGATGCTGCTGTAATATGGTAGGATTTGCCGTGGCAAGTTACCGTGAGAACAAAGTCGGGGGACTTCTGGCACAGGGGATCGGCACTTCCATGTTACAGGTTCCGAATATTGTGAAGAAACCGGTAATCTGGCTTCCGGCAATTATATCGAGCGCAATTCTCGGACCGGTAGGAACAATGGTGCTTCATATGACAAATAATGCGACCGGTTCCGGTATGGGGACAGCAGGTCTGGTGGGACAGATCATGACGTGGCAGACGATGATTCAGACAGAGTCTGCACAGATGGTTCTGATCAAAATATTACTGATCCAGATCATACTTCCGGCAGTCGTGACACTTGGTATTTCGGAATTCATGAGAAAGAAAGACTGGATCAAGACCGGAGATATGAAACTGGAATTTTAGAAAAACTACCTGTATTTACATTTTCGGTGTAAACGATTATAATGTCCTGTAGAATGAATGTGAGTTCAGATTTTACAGAGATATTTAGGAGAAAGCAGGTAGAAAGTTATGATGGGCACTGGAAGAATTCATATGTATTACGGAGATGGCAAGGGAAAGACAACAGCAGCAGTCGGACAGGCAGTCAGAGCCGCCGGAGCCGGACTTCAGGTGCTCTTCTTTCAGTTCCTGAAAGATAATTCTTCAAATGAGAGAAAGATTCTGGAATCTGTACCTGGGATCACCTGCCTTCCGGGGCGTGATCAGGTAAAGTTTGTAAGCCGGATGAATGGAGATGAGAAAGCGGAACTCCGCCATTATAATAATAAAGCGTTGGATGAGATCGTAAAGTTCTGTACGAATTTTGATGTGCTAGTACTGGATGAATCGCTGTGTGCGATCCATCTGAATGTCTTAAGTGAAGAGAAGATCAGAAGTTTTTGGAACATAAGCCGCGCGGACTGGAGATCATTATGACAGGGCATGAGGTATCGCAGGACCTTCTGGATCTGGCAGATTATGCGACGATGATGATGAAGGTAAAGCATCCGTATGACCGTAAGGTACAGGCGAGAGAAGGAATTGAATTTTAAAAAATGAGTGGAGAGAGGCTGTCTGAGGATAGCTTCTTTTTGTTTTATATATGTATAATCTTTCTAAAATAAATGTGAAAAATAAGACATATTAGCAGTACTTATGGTATAATATTAACAGTGCTGGTTTAACTCTTCGTTAAGAGAGGAGAGAGAACATTTATATGGAAAATACGATGAAGAACTATGAGGATGTTGACAGTTGGAAGACGATCATGTTCCTGTATAATTCAGCGTTGAAAGAAGTGGGGACAAAGCTGGAGATACTGAATGATGAATTTCAACATGTGCATAAATACAACCCGATCGAACATATCAAGACAAGAATTAAGACACCGGAAAGTATTGTAAAGAAGTTACGCAGGTATGGTTACGAGATATCGATTGAGAACATGGTAAAATATATCAATGATATTGCAGGGGTACGCCTGATCTGTTCCTTTACGTCGGATATTTACCGGCTGGCAGAGATGATCGGCAATCAGAGTGATCTGAAAGTATTGTCGATCAAAGACTATATTAAGAATCCAAAAGAAAGTGGATATAAGAGCTATCATATGCTGGTATCTGTACCGATATTTCTTTCTGACAGCGTTGTAGATACCAAGGTAGAGATTCAGATCCGTACGATCGCGATGGATTTCTGGGCAAGTCTGGAACATAAGATCTATTATAAATTCGAAGGAGATGCGCCGGAGTATATCAGCAGGGATCTGAGAGAATGTGCAGAGATGGTATCAACGCTGGATGAGAAGATGCTGTCTTTGAATGAAGCAATCAAAGAATGTCTGGAGAAACAGGAAGAGTTAAATGTAAGTACAAAGACAAAAGAGACGAACAGGCAGGATCAACGGTTCTGCAGGGCCTGGATTAATATCTGGGCCTTTTATATAGAATTCATCTATAAGGGAATGGTTATATTAAGATTCTCTATTTGAAACCCGGAGCGGTTATTTATATAATGAGGAGTGAGAGAAAAGCTTGTAATATAAAGGAAGATCAAAGGAGCCGGGAAACATGTTTATAGATACACACATGCACGAAATGACCTGTTCAAAAGACAGTTTCTTAAAATTAGAACAGATGGTGGAAATTGCCAGGGAGAAAGGTCTTGGCGCAATCTGCATCACAGACCATGATGATATGGGACTGAAAGAATATGCGGAAGAATATGCGGAAAAACCGGATTTCCGATCTTTGTCGGGATTGAGTTTTTCTTTGCAGGGAGACATCATCGCATTTGGAATTGAGGAATACCCGGATGAAAGGATTCCGGCCCAGGAGTTTATAGATCTTGTAAAGAGTCAGGGAGGCTTCTGCTTTGCGGCACATCCATTCCGGAATAATAACAGAGGTCTGGAAGAGAACTTAAGGACAGTAAGAGGTCTGGACGGTCTGGAAGTCCTGAATGGAAGTACTTCTGTAGCAGCGTGCCAGAAGGCAGCAAGATATGCACAGGAACTTGGACTTTGTACGATGGGATCCAGTGACTGTCATGTTCCGGAGAAGTCGGCGTCTGTGCGACTGGTTCCCGGAAGAAATAAGGACAATGGAAGAGTTCCTGGAAGCTCTGAAAAAAGGTGGTATGAAACCGGCATATTATGAAGATGGTTCGTACCATATACTTGAGGTACAAGAGTATGGGAATGGCTATCCGGAGATAGGATTTTAAGGATAGACGTTTTCAGGCTTTTATATAATTTATATATTTACCTTTTCCATAAATAATGATAGAATATTTCTATATGTATTGATTGTGGGAATGGTGATGGAAAGGTGGAATCATTATGATTACAGTTAATGCTATGGGGGATAATTGCCCAATCCCGGTTATTAAGACCAAAAAGGCAATAGCTGCACTGACCGGACCGGAGACAATTGAAGTTCTGGTTGACAATGAGATCGCAGTGCAGAACGTAACAAAGATGGCATCAGGTTCAGGAGGAAAAGTTACTTCTGAGAAGCTTGGGGATGCCGAGTTTAAAGTTACGATTGAAATGGAAGGAGCACCGGCAGCAGACGAAGCAGAAGCAGTATGCGTACCGGATGCAAGAGACAATACAGTTGTTGTTGTATCATCTGACCGTATGGGATCTGGAAATGATGAATTAGGTAAAGTACTGATCAAAGGATTTATCTTTGCAGTGACACAGCTTGATACTCTGCCAAAGACAATGCTTTTCTATAATGGAGGAGCAACCTTGACAACAGAAGATTCGGATTCTCTGGAAGATCTGAAATCACTGGAAGCACAGGGAGTAGAGATCATGACATGTGGAACCTGTCTGGATTACTATGGTCTGAAAGACAAGCTTGCAGTTGGTACAGTTACGAATATGTACAGCATTGTGGAGACAATGGCAAAAGCAGGAAGAATCGTCAGACCATCATAAATTTACTTACATATCTGGATAAAAGCCGGATTCCTGAAGAAAGATGCAGGAGTTCCGGCTTTCTTATAATATCATGTATGTATAATGAATACAAAAATCCGGGCGTGTCAGAGAGATAAATGGATTGTCTCGGGAAAAAGGTATGAAAAACAGGAGGAGTAATAAGAATGAAATCAGATGTAAAATTAACGAGTTTAAGCAAAACCGCAGGTTGAGCGGCCAAGATTGGTCCGGAGACCCTTGCTCAGGTTCTGAGTAAGCTGCCAAAATTTGAGGATGACAATTTAATAGTAGGAATCGAGACTTCCGATGATGCTGCCATCTACAAAGTGACAGATGATATTGCGATGATTCAGACGGTTGATTTCTTTACTCCGATCGTAGATGATCCATATATGTTCGGACAGATCGCCGCGGCCAACTCGCTCAGTGATGTGTGGGCGATGGGAGGAGAGCCGGCAGTAGCATTGAACATCGTAGGTTTCCCGAACTGCCTGGATCCGGCGATCCTTGGCGATATTCTTGCGGGAGGTGCAGATAAGGTAAAAGAAGCAGGTGCGGTATTAGTCGGCGGTCATTCGGTACAGGATGATGAGCCAAAATACGGTCTCTGCGTATCCGGATTTGTTCACCCGGATAAGATCTTTAAGAATTATGGCTGCAGACCTGGCGATATATTGATTCTTACAAAACAGATCGGAAGTGGTATCGTGAATACTGCAATCAAAGCAGAGATGGCATCGCCATCGGCAATCCGCGAGGCACAGACGGTTATGGCATCCTTGAATAAGACAGGCAAGCAGGTTGTAGAGAAGTATGATGTTTCCGCATGTACGGATATTACAGGTTTTGGACTGCTTGGACACTGTGTTGAGATGGCATCCGCAAGTGATGTGACATTTGAACTCAGCGTTACCGACATTGCATATCTTCAGGATGCATATGATTATGCGAAGATGGGACTGGTTCCGGCAGGTGCCTATAAGAACAAGAGATATTCGATTGATAAGGTGGAAGTAGGATTGGTGAATGAGACATATTTAGATCTTCTTTGTGATCCACAGACTTCCGGCGGACTTCTCATCAGTGTATCACCAAAAGAATATGAGAATATGATGAGAGATTTTAAAACATCAGGACTGGATACAACCGTTTCCGTAATCGGAACAGTTGCGCCAAAGAGTGATAAGCTGATCCGGTTATTCTAAAATTAATATTTGAAAAGAATGACAGAATGGAGAAGTATAATGAATAAGAATTTATTGTATCGGAGTATTCCGAAGGTGGATATTCTTCTTGCAGACGAAGGGATAAAAGTATTGATTGAGACATACAGCCGTGAAAGCGTCATGGAAGCGATCCACAGTGAGATGGAAAAACTCCGTGCATTTATCGGAGTGTGCGAAGAGGAAGAAAAAGCAAAGCAGCAGATTGCTCTTCTGAATGAAAATATCGCAAAAGCCGTATCTGCAATGCATACACCGAATATGAAGAAAGTGATCAATGGAACGGGAACCATCCTGCATACGAATCTTGGCCGTGCCCCGATAAGCTTCGAGCATATGATGAGGGCAGCTGAGATCGTCAGTGGATATTCGAACCTGGAATATAATCTGGAAGCAGGAAGAAGAGGAGAGCGGTATTCACATTTTGAAAAATTACTGTGTAAGTTAACCGGTGCAGAAGCTGCCATGGCGGTCAATAATAATGCATCTTCCGTGCTTTTGATCTTAAGTTCCCTGGCAAAAGGCGGGGAAGTGATTGTTTCCAGAGGGGAACTGATCGAGATCGGCGGAAGTTCCGTATTCCGGATGTAATGGAACAGAGCGGTGCAAATCTTGTCGAAGTCGGAACGACGAATAAGACGCATTATGAAGATTACGAAGAGGCAATTACGGAAGAGACAAAGGCACTTCTGAAGGTGCACACCAGCAATTACCGGATTGTCGGATTTACAGAAAGTGTGGGAATTGACGAACTGGTACCGATTGCAAAGGAACATGGGATTCCAGTAGTAGAAGATCTTGGAAGCGGTGTGTTGATCAATTTGGAAAAATATGGACTGACGCATGAGCTACTGTACAGGAATCCATTGCACATGGTGCTGATGTGGTGTGTTTCAGTGGTGACAAACTGCTGGGCGGTCCACAGGCCGGAATTATCATTGGTAAGAAGAAATATATTGATATGATGAAGAAGAACCAGCTGACCCGTGCACTCCGTATTGATAAATTTACGGCGGCGGCACTGGAGATGGTTCTGATGGAGTATCTGTCAGAAGAGACAGCCGTACAGAATATTCCTGTTCTGCGGATGATCGCAATGCCGCTTGATGAGATTGAAAAAGAAGCGGGATATTTTGCCAGAATCTTACGCCGTACAGGAATGGATGCAAAGATACAGGTCGTGTCTTGTGAATCACAGATCGGTGGAGGATCCCGTTCCGCTTGAAAGGATGGAAAGCCGCGCCGTATCCATCCAGCCAAATGGTATGAGTGTAGCTGAGATGGAAGAAAAGATGCGGCATCTGGAGATCCCGATCATTCCAAGAACAGTCAATGACAGTATCTGTCTGGATGTCAGAACGATCGAACGCAAGGATTATAAGATGATCGCATCAGAACTGACGGAATTACTTGGACAGAAAGAAAAAGAAGAACGGTAGGTGTGAAAGAAGGCTATGAAGAATATTATTATCGGAACGGCCGGACACATTGATCATGGTAAGACGACACTGATCAAAGCACTGACCGGAAGAAATACAGACCGCTGGGAAGAAGAACAGCGCAGAGGAATTACGATCGATCTGGGGTTTACCTATTTTGATCTGCCGGGCGGAGACCGCGCGGGGATCATCGATGTACCCGGACATGAGAAATTTATCAACAATATGGTTGCCGGAGTTGTCGGAATGGACCTGGTACTTCTGGTAATTGCAGCGGATGAAGGAATCATGCCGCAGACAAGAGAACACAT